>Ga0126326_1000012_pt1 | contig 139306 bp, 140 predicted proteins | sample InaspJWI67metaG_FD_94485 | JGI IMG/M metagenome (GOLD analysis project Ga0126326, IMG submission 94485) | Marine gutless worms symbiont microbial communities from Oahu, Hawaii - Inanidrilus sp. 1 OAHU.JWI-67 metaG | ecosystem: Host-associated > Annelida > Digestive system > Unclassified... | reverse complement strand
TTTCGATACACTGTCGGACATGGTGGCCTCCTTCCCTGGCTAAATGTTTGGTCTCGCAACCTTTATTTAACCATATCGAGGCCACCGCCTCAAATGTGCGAAAAATATTATACGTTATGCATCACTCTGTTGAGTCTCAAAAAGAATAGATAGAAACCGTCTGGAACAATCCGGAATCAACCAAAGAGATTACTCAATTTTCAATTGGTTTTTAAAATAAACATAGAAGCGGTTTCAAGGCCCCTAATTAGGTCAAGGTCAAGGCGGGGTGAGAAAGTCAACCGGAGGAATATGGGCTATATTTCGAGGATTGAGTTTTTCAGCCCAACGCAGAGATTGGCATGATTAGGGGCCTTGAAACCGCTTCTAGTAGCGGCCGAGGAAAAGCTTGCCCTGCCCCAACACTTCCGCCTCCATCTCCGGAGACTCTGGAATCCAGATCGCTTTGACCAGCAGGTAATACAGGTCGCCGCGGCCGCCGGAGCAGGGGGGTAAGTAAGCGCCGGGTTTGCTCTGAAAGGGTTTGCGGTGCGCCGCGATCACAAAGAAGGGTTCCGGCAGGTCGAAGGTGTTGCCGGGGACCGACGGCAAGGTAAGGGTTTCAGTTCCTGGCGCAAACCGGTAGCCGATGCGGCCCTGGCCGCCCTGGTCCAGAGGGATATGGCTCTTGTTACTAAACACCAGGATCAGGGCATTGGCCTGGGGTGGAATATTTTGCACCATCAGGGGCGGGGTGCCGCCCTGGCCGCCGAAATCTGGGCATTGCTGTCCTGCCGGAATATTTTTCCCATTCCAGGCTGGGTCTGCGAAGCTGACTGTCAGATCGGAGAGGATCCTAAAAGGACGGTAAACCGGTTCGCCGGCGCAACCGTAAAGGATCAGCGAAACGGCCAGGGTGGCCACCAACTTTGTTCCGGTGCTGAGTCTCATAGACGTTCTTTATTTTTCTCCCAGATAAAGGGAATAACCTGTTTCCACTGACAATTCTATAAATGAAAAGTCCCGGGTATGTCAAGGTTCAGGTCTTTTCCGTAGACAGCGGGTGAGGGTGGGTATAGGTTGGGCAGCGCACAGCCGATGTGTCCGCCGGGCTTGGTACCCCGTTGATGAAGATAGCTGCAAGGCGGCGCATTTTCATACTCTGTAGAACAGATCAAGATACTTTTTCAGAATATCCCTGACGACACCCCTTGTTGGAATCGTTGCCGCCATTCCGTAAATTGGTGCCATTCCTTCTTGCCGGGCCGGTTTGTTTTTAACGTCCCTTACCGCTTCTTTCAGATCTTTGACAAATTTATCAGCAATGCCCGCTTGGGTTTGTCTTAACGTAACGGCAATGTGGACACATGTGGGTTTATGCAAGCCATTTAGGCTCCATCCCTTTTCCGCCATATAATCAAGCACTCTGTAAATATCAATTTCACGCGATCCAAATGCAATGACCCATAAGGGCTTTCCCAAGATAAAAAGTTCGGGGATTTCCTGAATTCCCTTTTTAATAGTTTCGGCGGCTACCATTATTTTTTGGGTGGCTTCAAGGTACCCTTTTTCACCGACAGATAATAGTGCCGCCCAGCAGGCAGCACTCAGGGCGCCGGGTCGACTTCCAGCAAATGTGGGCGAAAAATACAACCCTCCGGGCCAGTCTGAGGTGGTGTAGTACTGGTAATGTCTCAATGTTTCGTTGCGGTACATTACAACAGACGTTCCCTTGGCAGCATACCCGTATTTATGCGTATCTGCGGATATTGATGTAACCCCTTTTAGTCTGAAATCAAAGGCCGGCACGGTATACCCGAGTTTTTGGGCCCAGGGAAGCACAAAACCACCCAGACACGCATCCGTGTGAAAACCAACATTATGAAGCCTGGCCAGTTCCGACATCTCCGCAATGGGATCAATGGCTCCATGGGGAAAACTCGGCGCTGAACCTACAATGGCAATCGTATTGCGGGAAATGGCTTTTTTTACCGCTTGAATCTCCGCCCTATAATTTGCATCAACCGGAACGTGTTTCATTTTAATATTGAAATACTGGGAGGCTTTATCAAAGGCGGCGTGCGCGGTAACCGGTACAACCATCTCCGGCTTTCTGATTCCTTTTTTGTCGCGGGCATAATCGCGGTAGGATTTCATGGCAAGCAGGATACTTTCCGTTCCGCCTGATGTGACGCAACCGCAAATATTACTCTGAGAAACCCTGGCCCCCAGCATATTTGCAGTCATGGAAATAATTTCGGATTCATATTTTGATGCGCTTGGCCAGAGATCAGAATGCAGCGGATTGCTTTGTGAGGCGATGGCATATATTTTATTGAGAAAGTCAATGTGGTCATTATCACCATGATATACAGCGCCCGAAACATACCCTTCTTTCCATTTTGATTCCTCTATTTCATTCAACGCTTCCATTTCCTTGAGAATATCTTCTCTGGGCCTGCCCACCCCCGGGAGGGCAGCGTATGTCTTATGGGTTGTTTTGTAAGGCTTGGCTGAATCCCTGAGCCCTAACATAACAGAGTCAATTTCTTTATTAATCCTATCATTTATCGATGGGATTTTTTTCATGTATTTTTCAAGTACGGCTACGATTCCAGGCGGCAATTTGCGCATGATTTTTTCGATAAGTTCAATATCCATCTTTTTTCCCGTTACTTTCTTGAGATAGTGTCTAAGGGCTCCCTTAAAATAACTTCACATTTCCAGCGCCCAACCATCTCAATCAGCGGCGTTGTGAAAATACGGAATATGCCTGATATGCATTAGTTTCCGCGCCTTGCTGAGTGAGCGCTTGAACACTTCAAATCTGTAAATTTATTTTTGCACGAACCCTAACTCATGTTGAGTCGAGCATAGATCTTTTTATTATTTTTATAGAGCAAGACATACTCTTTAAAAAGCTCATTATAAAGTTCTCTGTTTCCAGGATTCGGTTTATAAATCGCCTTGAATTCTATCTTTTCGGATATTTCTTCAATTTTTATATACCCCATGGCAACCGAACCGAGTAAACCCGCCCCCCTGGCATTTGCATCGATCGGGTCCTTGACCTGCCTGATATTTCTTCCGAGAACATCTGCAAATATTTGACACCACAAATCCGAAGTTGCTCCGCCACCGATAAAGTTGATATTTCCCATTGGTTTCTTGGTAAAAGATTCAACAGATTTCAGCAGCCATCTTGTGTTGTAGGCGACGCCTTCAAAAACAGCCCTTATCATGTGCGCCCGGGTTGTGTTGAGGGTCATGTTGTGAAAACCGCCTCTAATCGTGTGATCATCGATGGGAGATCGTTCTCCGTATAGCCAGGGTGTAAATATAAGTCTATCGCTTCCCGGTGGGATTCTTTCGGCGAGTTTGTTAAATACACCGTGGACATCTTCAGGTAAATTTTCAGGGGCTAACTCGTCATCCGGAAAAAAGATGTTCTCTTTAAGGAAGTTAAGGGCTTCACCGGCAATTTCCTGTTCGTTAACCAGTAGATATTTTCCTGGAATGGCTGATGGCAGAGAAGCCATGTTATGAAATAGATCTGTTTTTTTAAATGGAACATGACAAATAAGCCATGAGGACGTACCAACATATAAATGGCCCTCATAATCCTCAACTGCACCTGATCCGATAGCAGCCGAATGAAGGTCAGGCGTCCCCATTACAACTGGTGTGTCGAGCGGGATGCCAAGTTCTGCAGCGATTTCTTTTTTAACCGGGCCAATAATATCAGTAGCCCTTTTTAAGTCCGGCAGTTTTTCCCTTTCAATGCCAATAAGCTTGATAAGGTGGTCATCATAATCAATATTTGATATATTCCGGTTGTCGGTAACCCAGTGCAGCGCGATCGAATCATATGAGGCAAAATACGCTCCCGTAAGCTTTAAATTCAGATAGTCTTTGGGCTCAAGAAACTTATGGGTTTTTTTATAAATTTCCGGATAAACATTTTTAATATAGAGAATATGGGCAATGGGGTCTTTGCCCGATTGGGCCGGAATTCCGCCGGTAAGTGTGATCCATTTGCGAAGCTTTGTAACTGCATACCCTTCGATCTGAACGAAGCCACCGGTTTTTTCCTTAATATATTTAGCGCCCCGCGAATCCATCCAGATGATTGCATTCATGAGTGGGTTGCCGTCTTTATCAACCGCCACAGTGCCGGACCACTGACTTGTGCAATTAGCAGCAACTATATCATTTACGGGAATACTATTTCGGGAAAGAAGCTTTTTTGAAGTATTTTTTATGGCCCGCCACCAATCATCAGGGCTTTCTTCAGCCCCACCAGCAGGTAAAAGGATTGTTTCGGTACTTTCAAACGCAGAGTCAACAACTTCACCATCAGTTGACACGATCGCAACCTTTGGCCCGGATGTACCTAAATCGACTGCAAGTATGTATTTAGTGACAGATGCCATTCTGCTTCTCCTATAGGTTGGCTTTTAACGGATTCATCAACAGAGGTCTGTTTATACCGGCAGGGAGTTTTCACTGCCGAGGGCCTGTTGAACGGCAGCCAGCACATCTTCCCGGTCAGTGAATTTGAAGAATCCTTTTCTGCCCACCTGCTGGTCACTCACCCAGACGGTTAATTCCCCCATTTTGCCACCCGAATCCAGCCGGACTGTAATACCGGCCTGTTCCACGATAAAATACCAGCCGATTTCAAAAATGCGCTGGAGCAGGTCGATACTGCGGATTGACTTGGAGACGACCCGGATGGTTTTGCCGGACTTCTGTTGCGTCGCGGCCACATAGGCGATGTTGGCGTCAAATGCATCCAGGTCCACAAAAGCCAGGGGCAGTCGTAAGCCTTCGATGGCGTCTCGATAAACTGGGTAGGCGGCGTTGTTATCTTTAGCCATGGGAACCTCGCAGCCCAAGTTTTCGTGAAAGGACTCGTTGCTGGTAGCAGAAACACTTGTAGGACCAAGTGAGTGATTGCTCACTCGTTTTTCAACATGGATGAAATATATTTAAATGTCAAGTAAAAAATTGGTAGCGTTCAAAAGGGTTGAAAGTTGGTAACTAAATGTTTTTTATTGACAATAATAATGTGAGTGAGTTATCACTCACTCATGGAGAAGCACTACAAAAAAGCGTTCGAAAAAATCTCTGAAGAGAAGCAGGCCCGGATTCTGGATGCCGGGACAGCGGAATTTGCGGCCAAAGGCTTTCCCGGGGCCAATATCAACCGGATTGCCCAGCAGGCCGGAATCAGCATCGGGGCCATGTATAATTATTTCGGTTCCAAGGATGACCTGTTTCTCACGATTATCGACCGGGCGCACGGCTTGCTCGAAGGTGTTATCAATGAAGTCGCGCAAGCGGAAGATGATATTTTTGAAAGCATCGAGAAACTGCTGCGGGCCGCCCAGTCGTATTCCAAACAGTACCCGGAATTGACCCAGATTTACCTGGATATGACCTCGGAAGGACTGTCCCATCTCTCGCGGCAGCTGTCCGGCCAGATGGAAACCATCTCGTCAGGCTTTTATCGGGCCCTCATAAAAAAGGCGGCTGCGGACGGGCAGCTGGACCCGGCCAATGACGACCGGGTAGCCTCCTTTTGCCTCGACAACCTGATCATGATGCTCCAGTATTCCTACACCTCCGATTATTTCAAAGAGCGCATGAAGATTTTTATCGGGCCGGAGGCTGTTCTGGATGATGAACGCATTATCCGGGAGATGATGCGTTTCATTCGGGGGGCCTTTGCTGGTCATGGGCGTTTTTAGAAGTGGTTTCAAAACCTCCCCTCGAACTCAATCTCGGCGTTGGGCACTCGGTTCAGCGCGAAGTGAAGCTCCCGCGCTATCCTCGAAATAACTGATGTATTTACCACGATGGGCATTGGCTTCGCTGGCACCTCCGGTTTACGACCTACCATAAAGGAATAGATGCGCGGGAAGTCCCGCAACGCGGGGCACCTCGCGGCCGCCGCACCTTGAACCCGATTGAATGTTTTGAAACCACTTCTGGGATCCTGGCCTTTTCTGACCTCGAAAACCCGGTCCTCAGGGCCAAACTTGTCCCGCTATTCGGGAGCTAGTCGCGCCATACCCGGATCTCTACTTTGGGGGCAAAAACAATTCAGCTACCGATACCTTTTCAGGCCATACGCACCGGTATTGATTCTCCACCACCTGCAGCACCAGCGTGGCCTGACTGTTTTGCCGATCATACTTGCCGTGTGTTTTAAAAACGACTTTTCCGAAAGGCGTCTTTATGTCAACCTTCTCAAGAGCCTGTCGAATATGACGGGGTCTAAGCGACTTGCTGCGCTTGAGGGCATCCGCCGCCACCAGCAGCGCTGAATAGGCTTCGGCACCGTGATAATCAGGTTTTTGGTTGAATTTGACGCGATAGCTCTCAGCGTACTGCCTTGCCAGGTCATCTTGCTGGTCATCCGTCCACAGGGTGGCTGTCAAGAGGTGTTGGGATGCAGGTCCGGCCAGCCGAATAAAATCAGGGTGGGTAAATCCGCCGGCACCGCCGCATAGAAGGGAACGGATCTTTTCGGCCCGGATCTGTCTGACCAGAGCCACGGCATCTTTCATATAGGATACCATATAGATTGCATCGGGCACGTTTATTTTCAATGGCTGCAAGAGTCGTTTGAAATACTCGGAGCCGGCGCGTTCTTTATGGTACGGAATAATGGCTTTCAGTTCGATGTCGTTTTCCCGGCAGAACCACATCATCTGCATAGCGCCACCGGTGCCATAGGGACTGTTTTCATATACAATCGCCATGCTGGCAGGTTTGATTTTCTGCGTCAACAGTTCCTCGAGGCCTCTGGTATATTCGGCTGCGGGTGGGTTGAGCCTGAATATGTTTATTTTTTTTCGTTGGGTAACACGGTCATCGGCCGCCGTACAAACCAGGAAGGGTATATCAAGTCGTTCGGCGGTCTGGGCCATATAAAGGGTATTGCTGCTGGAGTAGCCCCCCACCAGCATCACCACTTTATCGGTATTTACCAGTTTTTTAACCGCCTGGATGCCCATCTTTTTGTTGCCTCCGTCATTGGCAAATACCAGTTTGATGGCGCGGCCATTAATTCCCCCTTTGGCGTTGATTTTTTCCAGGGCCAGATTAAACGAGCCTTTCATCATGGGGGCAAACGCGAATTTTGCGTTTTCCAGCACCCCAATGGTAATCGGCCCCGTCTGACTGGCGTTAGCCTGGGCCGCTCCGCTGATAAGCGCCAGAATTACCCCGCCCAGAACACACGTAATGGTAAGAATGGTTTTCATGTCGGCCTCCTATTGGATGGAATATAACCCGTAACCCAATGTTGCATCTAAGGTGGCACTTAGACCTGAACAAAGATTTAAAATGACGAGTGAATCTAAAAACGCAGCACGAATGGATATTACGGTTTAGTGTAAACACCTATCCTGCACCTGCAAAGCGGGTCAGCACGGGAAATGGAGGGCTATGGGACCGGAAAGTGAGGAAAAGGGGGCGCACACTCGGCGTTCATCTAGAGTGCCTGTTGAACGGCGGCCAGGACGTCTTTGAAATCCGCGAATCTGAAGAAGCCTTTTTGGATGACCAGTTTTTCGTCTACCCATATAGTAAGTTCGCCTATTTTGTCCCGGGAGTCAAGTCGGGGTTCAATTCCGGCAGCCTCGCGCATGTATTCCGCCACCCGGACGGCATAGCGATGGTTGTGCAGTCAAACCAGGCAGTATTTGATGACCACATCCTTCAGCTTATAGGCAAAATCTTTATCCATAGATCAACTGTGCGGCCAGCGCACCAGCCTTTTTTTAATCCGGTCCGCAAAGCGGTCAACCCTGTCGGCCGGCAGGTTTTCGGCCTTATAAAGCGACAACATTTCGAACTTGCACCCGGGGGCACAGGTGCTCAGCAGGGCGGTTTTCACGACCTTTTTAACCGGTTGGCGCATGATGAGTCGGTCCACCCACCAGGGCGCACCCAGGGTGGTGACTACCAGCACCCTTTTCAGATTTTTCAGACGGGGCTTGATGGGCCCGAAATCGCGCGAATGATCATAGGCGATCCCAGGAGCCCACACCCGGTCGAACCAGCCCTTCATTACCGCTGGAAAGCCGAACCACCAGGTTGGAAAGAGCAGCACGAGAGCCTCCGCTGCCAGTAGCCGTTCCACCGGGCCGATTACTTGCGCAGCATCATATGCGGAACTGTAGTAACTGGCCCTTTCGGCGGCGGACAGGCAGGGATCAAAATTGTGGGCACACAGGTCCTCTAAAACAACCGTATGTCCGGCTGCTTTCAACTGGTACACCACCCGTTGGGTGAGTGCCATGCAAAGACTTTCGGGCTGGGGGTGTGCGGCAACGACCAAGCAATTCATAAATGAATCAGATACCTCAATGTCATAATATGGCTATAATGAAACTGATTCCCTCCAAAGAACACATGAAAATGCACCATAGAAAATTAGTCCTATGATTGTCAATATTCTATAAGTATTAAATTATCAGCACGTTAAATGCGTTTAATTTCTTAATCAAAAACCATTTGAGAAAAGAGAGCAACCATCAAATCAAGTGAGTCTATGTTTCAAATAGAATTTATTTTTTAAAATATATTATAAAATATTTTAAAAAATAAATTGACACTCGAGACATTTCCAGTTTATGAGCACCTAAGCTACCATAAGAGGAACGGTGTCACTACCAGGTACAAACATCACAGTTAGTAACTATTCATGGACACAATTTTGGCTGCGTACATACCCGCTCTGTCCATTCGCGACTGCCGCGAGCATTCCTTAGAATGCCGCTTTTAAACACGGCACATGAACGTTTCGTCATGTGCCGTTTGTTATATATTCCATCCTATTTGTTCTGCAAAAGGGCATGCCGTTGCCACTAGTGACAGAAGATCATTAACCAATTTCAACCAAGGAGGAAGCATGAAACGATTTTTAATTATGAGTCTATTGATGGTTTTTGTAGCGAGCTTGATGCTGCCGGTATCTGCATTTGCAGCAAAAACACTGAAAATCGGTCTGGGGGATCCCATCGATTCCGATCAGGGCGTTCTTGCACTCCGCTTCAAAGAGATCGTGGAGAAAACCAGCGGCGGAAAATACAAGATTGATATTTTCCCTGCCGGCCAGCTTGGTGATGAACAGAAAATGGTCAAAGACTCCCGCCGGGGATCCATCGACGGGGCCGTTGTCGCGGTCAACAACATCACCCCCTTTGCAAAATCTGTGGGTATTTTAACCCTGCCCTACCTGATGAAAAGCTTTGATGATGCCGTGAAGGCCACCACCGGTGAGCTGGGTGACAAATGGCGTGCCGTTCTCATTAAAGAAGCCGGCGTCCGCGTGCTTGGATGGGCATACTCCAATTTCCGCGTCCTGACCAACTCAAAGAAGCCCGTGACCAACCTCGCTGAACTCAAAGGCCTGAAGATTCGGGTCCCGAAAAACGCCATCATGATCGGCACCTGGAAAGCGCTTGGCGCCGAGCCGATTCCAATGGCATGGCCGGAAACTTTTACCGCCCTGCAACAGCGCGTGGTAGATGGACAGGACAACCCTCACATCACCAACTACGCTATGAAATTCTACGAGGTCCAGAAATACACCTCCGAGGTCCACTATCTGTTCTCCCTGCAGCCCCTGGTTGTGGGCGAGAAATTTTTCCGGAAACTATCTGCCGAAGACCAGGCCATGCTAACCCGAGCCGGCATCGAGGCCCAGCAGTACAACCTGCTCTTCAGCGTCACCCAGTCGGAAAACGCACGCCAGAACATGATGAAAAAAGGCGTGAAATACATGGAAATCGAAGATGAAGACCAGTGGGCCAAGATCGCGATGGACAAGGTCTGGCCTGAGTTCTACAAGAGCGTCGGCGGGAAAGGTGAAGTTGACGGCGTACTGAAAGCGCTTGGACGGTAACATCTCGGTACATCTGCCCGGCAGCCGCCGGGCAGATGTGTTCCTGAAACTGGAGCGACTATATGCGATCCAAACTAATTCTCAAACTTCTGGATAATATCGAGAGCTATCTGTGTCAGATTCTGCTGGTATTTTTCGTTTGCCTGCTGTTTCTCCAGATTGTCCTCCGGCTGGTGTTCGGCTTTTTTCACTGGTTGTCCCAGTACATTGCCGTTTTTGCACATTACCCACTGCCGGCCTCCATCGCCTGGGGAGAGGAACTCTCCCGCATGGCATTCGTGTGGTTTGTTTTTCTAGGGGCAACATACGCGGCAAGGCTTGCCGCGCACAACCGGGTGACCTTCCAGTTTCGGATTTTTCCGAGATTGTCGGCAATATTTCTATGTTTATCTCCGATCTTGTGTGGATCGCATTCAATTGCACCATGATTTATTACAGCATCAGCGTGATCAAGGAAGGGTTTGAGTATCCCGAGTATTCTCCGACCCTGGACTGGATCATGGCCTATGTATTTATGATTTTCCCCATCGCCTTCTCGCTCATGACCATTCGCATCATCCAAGTCAATATCATGCGGCATATATTGAAAATTGAGATTGCTGATGTAGACGCCATAGACACGGGGGACGACGAAGAGGACGACACGCTTCCGGAAAGCGGGGTGACATCATGAGTGTTACCGCTGTCATCTTCATCACCTTTATCGGTCTCTTGATTCTCGGCGCGCCTATTACCCTTTCTCTGGGCGCCGCTGCCCTGGGCGGCATGATCGTCAGCGGGAAGCCGCTGGAAGGGCTCGTTGAAATTGCCTACACGTCGGTCAACTCTTTTCCAATTATGGCACTGCTGGCGTTTATACTATCCGGTGCCCTGATGGAGTCCGCAGGCATATCTAGGCGACTGGTGGCTGTTGCTGAATCCTTGGCCGGCCCGTTCACCGGCGGTATGGCCGCTTCCACGATTTTGTCGTGTCTGTTTTTCGGAGCGATCTCCGGATCCGGACCGGCAACCACCGCTGCTGTCGGCATGCTGATGATCCCGGCCATGACTCGCCATGGGTATGACCGTGGGTACGCCGGCGCCGTCACCTCTTCATCCGGCGGACTAGGTGTGGTGATTCCGCCAAGCATTCCAATGGTTATTTATGGTGTTGCCGCCTCCCAATCCATAGCGGATCTCTTCATTGCTGGATTCATCCCCGGCATCATGCTGGCGGTGGGCCTTATGACCATGAATTTCTTCCAGTCCAAAAGGAAAAAATACAAAGGAGATGGTAAGAAACTGTCCCCCAAAACAGTCTGGGTGACCATGAAGGAAGGGTTCTGGGCGTTGTTGACTCCGGTAATTATCCTGGGCGGCATCTACACCGGATTCTTCACTCCCACCGAGGCGGCCATCGTCTCAATTTTCTATACCCTTTTTGTCGGTATCTTTATTTACAAAGAAATCGAACTCCAGGGGGTCATGAAGGCCCTTGAGAGCACCACCTGGATCACCGGCCGCGTGTTGATTATCATGTTTACAGCGCTGGCGTTCGGTCAACTGCTGACCATAAACAAAATTCCGGATCTGATCGCCCAGGGACTATTGGACCTCACCGGGAACCTTTATCTCATCTGGGTGCTGATCATCATCTTTCTGCTGTTCATGGGAATGTTTATGGAAACGCTGGCCACTATCATGCTGGTGACCCCAGTACTGCTGCCGGTTATGGTTTCCCTCGGTGTTGACCCCATCCATTTCGGCATCGTGCTGGTCTGTTGCTGCGAAATCGGATTTGCCACGCCACCTCTCGGGGAAAACATGTTCATTGCGTCCGGCGTGGCCAGGACATCGCTGGAGGACATATCCGTAAATGCGTTGCCGTTCGTGTTTATCAGTGTGCTGGTCGTGTTTCTGATCGCCTACTTTCCAACGCTGACCCTGTGGCTGCCTGATCTGCTGAACTCGATTTTCCAATAAACGCAACGCCGGTATCCAGGTCATCCGTAACGGAACGCTTGATTACCGGCGTACTCACAAACGGTTTATTTGAAAAGAGATGAGAAAGCAGGCGGCAATCTTTGTATGACAAGGTTTATTTTATAAAATATTTAATAAAATGAGGGTGGAGATGGAGTACATCAAAAAAGCGGAGAAAACGGCCGAGTCCAATACAAAAAAAATTCGCGGCATCGTGAAAGATATTCTTGTTCAAATAGGGGAAAACGGTGAGCGGGCCGTTGCCGACCTGGCGAAAAAGTTTGACGGCTGGGAGGGAGATTTTGTTCTCAGCGAAGAAAAGAAACAACGCCTCATCGCCACGGTGCCCGAGGACATCAAGCAAGATATCCGGTTTGCCCACGAGCAGGTGCATGGGTTTGCCACGGCCCAAAAGGAAAGCCTGCGTGAATTTGAAATAGAGACCATACCCGGCGTCCGCCTGGGTCAACGCATAATTCCCATGGATGTCGCCGGATGCTATATTCCCGGTGGTCGGTTTGCCCACGCCTGCTCCGCTCTTATGAGCGTAGCCACAGCCAAGGTAGCCGGCGTGCAAACCGTTATTGCCGCATCCCCGCCACGCGGCGACAGTATTGCCCCTGCAGTGGTCTATGCCCTGGATGTGGCCGGGGCCGACATCATTCTCGAAATGGGCGGTGTGCAGGCCATTGCCACCATGGCCTTCGGTCTGTTTACCGGCAAACCGGCCAATATCTTGGCCGGCCCCGGAAACGCTTTCGTGGCGGAAGCCAAAAGCATTCTCTCTTCCGAGGGAAAGTGTACCATCGATGTGTTTGCCGGCCCCACGGAATCGGCCATCATCGCAGATAAGACGGCTGACTACATGACTGTCGCTATTGACTTGGTATCCCAGGCCGAACACGGCTATGACTCCCCTGTGTGGCTTTTTACCGATTCAAGGGAGCTTGGCGAAAAGGTGCTGGAAGTGATGCCCAGTGTCATCGCCGACATGCCGAACCCCGAAGTCCCGGAATCCTCCTGGAGAGATTTTGGTGAAATCGTCCTGTGCCGTGACAGGGAGGAGCTTTGCAAAGTCAACGATGCGTATGCCGCCGAGCATGTCCAGGTCATTGCCGAGGATCTGGACTGGTGGGTGGACCATCTCAAATCCTACGGATCGCTGTTTTTGGGGGAAGGCAGCACCGTTCCCCATGGGGACAAGTGCTCGGGAACCAATCACATCCTCCCCACCAAAAAAGCCGGCCATTACTCGGGTGGTCTCAATGTCTTGAAATTCTTAAAGGTGTACACGTACCAGAAGATCAGTCAGGAGGCCAACCAGGTGATCAGCAGCGCGGCATCTCGGTTGTCGCGCGTCGAGGGCATGGAAGGACACGCACGAGCGTGCGATTGGCGGCTTAGGAAATATTTCCCCGACAGGGACTGGGATTTCGACGTTTATAAACAAACCAAATACTAACCGACAACCACCGGATGGTTGTACGTTGCATAGATCGGGGTTTCAGACCGCTGATGCTGCAGGAGTATAAACATGTCCGCAACAGAGACGAAACGGTTCACCAAGGAATTTACCTTACAGGAGCCCATCGGCGACCAGGGAATCGAAAAAGCCCTGGCCATTCTAAAGTCCGGCAAGCTTCACCGGTACAATGTCGATCCCGGCGAAAAAGGCGAAGCGGCGCTATTGGAAGAAGAATTTGCAGCGTACATGGGCAAAAAATATTGCCTTGCCTGCGCATCCTGCGGGAGCGCCATGTACCTGGCACTCAAAAGCGCCGGGGTACAGTCCGGGGATAAGGTGTTGTGCAACGCCTACACCCTGGCACCGGTTCCCGGAGCGATTGAAAACGCCGGTGCGACCATCGAACTTGTTGATATCGTAGATGATTACACCATCGACCTCAATGATCTCGAAAAAAAGGCAGCGGTCCCGGGCACCAAATGGTTCATGCTCTCCCACATGCGCGGGCATATCACCGATATGGACCGGCTTATGGACATCTGCACGACTCACGGCCTTGTACTGATTGAGGATTGCGCCCACACCATGGGTGCCACCTGGGACGGCAAGAAATCCGGCGCCTTCGGCAAGGTCGCCTGCTTCAGCACCCAGACGTACAAACACATGAATTCAGGTGAGGGGGGGTTGCTGGTTACCGACGACCCCGACCTGATAGCACGCGCTATTATCTATTCGGGATCCTACATGCTTTATGAACGCCACGCCTCAAGGCCGGGCATGGAGGTATTTGAAAGCATCAAAACCTTGGTTCCCAATTACTCCTGCCGCATGGACAATCTTCGCGCGGCCATTTTGCGGCCTCAATTGCGGGACCTGGATGTTCAGTGTCGGCGCTGGAACGAACGCTACCGAATCCTGGAGCGGGGGCTGAACCTGATCGAAGGGATTACCTGTCCCCGCCGGGATCCCCGCGAAAATTACGTGGGCAGCTCCATCCAGTTTTCCCTGACCGGCCAAGATGAGGCCACCATCAGAGAATTTCTGGCCGCATGCCTGAATCGGGGAGTCGAACTCAAATGGTTCGGTAACAAAGAGCCGGTGGGGTTTACCAGTACTTATGAAAGCTGGCGCTATTTTGGGCAGTTGCCCCACCTGGCCAACACAAAGCGCATCCTGGCCATTATGTTCGACATGCGCATTCCATTGACGTTTACTGAAGATGACTGCCGGCTTATCCTGGAAATCATTCATGAAGTTTCAGCTACGGTTTTAAAATAATGAGAAAGAACCATGAATAAAAAAGCGATTATAACCGATCGCGCGCCTGCGGCCATCGGCCCCTATTCCCAGGCTGTCATTTCCGGCGGCCTGTTGTTTCTTTCCGGCCAGCTTCCCATGGACCCGGCAACAGGTAAAATTTCCAAGGGCAGTATAGGCGACAAGGGCCACATCGTATTTAAGAATCTTAAAGACATTTCCTCAGCGGCCGGGACCGCCCTGCACAGCGCCGTCAAGACCACTGTGTTTCTAGCAGATATCGCCGATTTCCAGGCCGTCAACCGGCTACGCCCTGTACTTCAAACAACCCAATCCCGCCCCAGCACCTTTCAGGTGGCAGCGCGGCCATTGGGTGCTAAGATCGAAGTGGAAGCTATCCTTGAACTCTAATAGAACCAGTAATTGTTGAAAGGAAGACCGATGAATTTTACCAATTTTCCCCGTAGAAACTACCTTCAAGGCCCGACTCCCATTGAGAGTATGCCTTCTTTGAGCAGTGCCCTTGGCGGTGGGGTGAAGCTGTATATCAAACGCGACGACCTATTGCCAGGATCCGGCGGCGGTAATAAAACCAGAAAGCTGGAGTTCTGCATTGCCGATGCACTCGATCAAGGCAAGAATGCCATTATCACCTGCGGCGCCGTTCAGTCCAATCATTGCCGGCTAACAGCTGCCTGGTCCGCCAAGGAAGGCCTGGATTGTCACCTAATTCTCGAAGAACGCGTGGCCGGCTCCTACAAGGCGGACGCCAGCGGGAACAATTTTCTCTTTGAGTTGCTCGACGTCAAAAGCATTGATGTCGTCTCCGGCGGCTCCGACATGATGACCGCGATGGGTAAAAAGGCCGATGAATTGGCCGCAGCCGGTAAAAAACCTTATATCGTCCCTGGCAGCGCTTCCAATGTCATCGGGGCCATGGGATATGCGGTTTGTGCCGAAGAGACGATGGGCCAGCTCAACGAGATGCGTCTTGATATAGATCACATCATTGTCCCATCGGGTTCTGCCGGGACCCACGCGGGTATGGTGGTGGGCATGGCGGGTGTTAGTGGCGGAATTCCCATCAGCGGGGTCAATGTTTCCCGGCCGAAAGACGCACAGGAAGAGATCGTCTACAATCTGGCGGTAGAACTTGCCGAAAAGATCGGGGTCAAAGGCGGCCTTGCCCGTGAAGATATTATCTGCTTCGACCAGTACGTCGGCCCGGGTTACTCTCTGCCGACCGATTCAATGGTCGAAGCTGTCAAGCTCTTTGCCAGAACTGAAGCTGTTCTCCTGGATCCGGTCTATTCCGGCAAAGCGGCCGCAGGGTTGATCGACCTCGTGCGCAACAGGCATTTTGCCGACGGTTCCCAGGTACTATTCCTGCACACCGGTGGATCGCCCGCGCTGTATGCCTATATGGATACATTCAGGCAAGGTTGAACGATACTAAAGAAAAGGGCCACTGAGAGCAGGGGGGCTTGCAGAACGTCTTTTGACAACTGGAATATAGGATGACCGAACCGAGAGAGAAAATTGTAGGCATTTTAGGTGGGATGGGCCCGGAGGCAACCGTTGACCTGATGCAGCGCATTATCCGCCTGACCCCGGCGTTGGATGATGCCGATCACATTCGTTGCATCGTGGACAACAATCCCAAAGTGCCATCCAGAATAAAAGCCATCATCGAAGGAGATGGTGAGGACCCCGGCCCCTGCATGGCGAACATGGGCAGGCGCCTCGAAGCCTGGGGGGCGGATTTTTTGACGATTGCCTGCAATACCGCCCATTACTACTATGATGCGGTGCAGCAGGCGGTGAAGATCCCGGTGATCAACCTTATTGATCTGGTCGCTGGATATGTGAATGCAAATTACCCGGAACAGGACAAAGTCGGCATTCTAGCATCTCCGGCGGTTGCCATGACGGGCCTTTACACTAAGCGGTTCGGGCGATTGGGCGTTGAGGACGTGTGGCCCGATCCGGACCACCAGGAACATCTGCTGGGTATTATCAAAGCGATCAAGCAAGGGAACACCGGAGCCCAAGTGCGAGACGGCTACGCACAGGTGTGCGATAACCTCAGACGCAAAGGAGCTGCCATTGCTATTGTGGCCTGCACCGAACTCAGCGCGCTGGGAGAAAAGCTGCCCATCCAGTCCTTGGATGCGGCCGAGGTTCTGGCCATGGAGATCGTCCAGGTGGCCACAAACCGAAAACAAATGACAGCGCTGGCTGGCGACAGTCACCAATGCTTTTGATGGCGTCCCATGAACGGAGTTTGACAACTATTAAGATTCTTAATAAACGGCTCTTTTTCTATAAGTTTTTGTGTGAGGTTCACAGTAAAATTCATTAAAATAACAATTGGATAGGCATTTAAAGGAGTTTTGATTTGATGGACAACCAACCTTCAATGAAATCACTGCAGGCCTATGAGAAAATAAGGGACATGATTCTCAGTGGAGCCAAGCTTCCTGGTACCCGACTTGTACTCACAGAACTCGAAGAAGAACTGGGTATTGGGCGCGGGCCTATCAGAGAGGCCCTCATGCGGCTGGACCGGTCTGGAATTGTCAAAAACATTCCTTACAAAGGCGCAGTTGTCGCCACACCACCGACCCCAAAAGAGATCCTACACATCTATGATCTGCGGGCTGATCTAGAAGCCAAACTAGCTGTTGAGGCGATCGACAACCTCACCGATGCCGATTTTATCAAACTTGAAGATTTGCAGTCACGCATGGAAGAACTGCCCCAGAATCACTATCAGTTGGACCGACAGTTTCACCACATTATCTGTTCAGCATCCAATCTTCCCCACCTTTGCGATATCGCCCAGGCATTGGTTCAGTCTGTGGAAAGTGTGCTGAATATCTATCGGCGGGAGGAAGAGCACTGCCTGCGGTTCAATGCACAACACCGGGCCATCCTGAATGCACTCAAAAACAAAGATCCGGAGAAAGTAAGAAAGGCGTTTGAAGTCAATATTAAGAGCGGAATCGATATCATCAAAGAGACCTTCAGCAAATTATTGAAAATTTCTTTTGAGTAAGTCCACGCTGTCGGCCATTGCAGGAAGGCTTTATTCTCATCATACCCGGCCATAAATGACCCTTTGGTCTCTTTCCGGCACGACACTGACTTTTGCCGTCCATGTCCTTCTAACCTTCTGGGATTATATGCTTTTATTATATATCTTTCTTGTTGATCTGTAGGGTACAGCGGGTTTGTGGGTCTCTTGCTCGCCTTGAATAAAAAAAAGCAGGAATTGTATAAAATATGCTTGACGAAGGCGCTGATGTGTGATGTATCAGATATCAGTTTCGATAAAATCCCAAATCTATCAATAGGAGGACATAACCAATGTCATCTATGAAAATGACCACCGAAGAGGCTTTCATAAAAGTTCTGCAGATGCATGGCATCGAACACGCGTTTGGCATTATCGGTTCAGCTTTTATGCCGATATCCGACCTATTTCCCAAAGCGGGGATCACCTTCTGGGATGTTGGACATGAAGGCAACGCCGGTATGATGGCCGACGGGTTTACCCGCGCTTCCGGCAAGATGTCCATGATGATCGCCCAGAACGGCCCCGGCATCACCAATTTCGTTACACCGGTCAAAACTGCTTACTGGAATCACACACCGCTGCTGCTGGTCACCGCCCAGGCCGCCAACATGACCATGGGGCAGGGGGGCTTCCAGGAAGTCCCCCAGATGTCTGTTTTCGAGGAGATGGTCGCCTATCAGGAAGAGGTGCTGCATCCTTCCCGTATCGCGGAAGTGCTCAACCGGGTTATCATTCAGGCCAAACGGGCCTCGGCCCCAGCCCAGATCAATATTCCCCGTGATTTCTGGACCCAGGTGATCGAGATTGAAATGCCCGCCGTTGTTGAATTTGAGCTCCCGACCGGTGGTACGGAGGCCATCGCCCGGGCCGCCGAACTGCTGTCCAAGGCCAAATTCCCTGTAATTTTGAACGGCGGCGGCGTAGTGATTGGCGGTGCTATCGAAGACACGATTGCGTTGGCCGAACGGCTGGACGCGCCGGTCTGTTGTGGTTACCAGCACAACGACGCTTTTCCGGGCAGTCACCCCCTTTTCGCCGGCCCGCTGGGTTACAACGGCTCGAAAGCCGGCATGGAGCTGATCTCCAGGGCTGATGTAGTATTGGCTTTGGGGACCCGCCTGAATCCGTTTTCCACCCTGCCGGGCTACGGCATAGACTACTGGCCGACGAATGCGGCGATTATCCAGGTGGATATGAACCCCAACCGTATCGGTCTGACTAAGCCGGTCACTGTGGGCATAGCCGGTGACGCCAAAAAAGTGGCCAATGCCATTTTAAACCAACTGTCTGAAACGGCTGGCGACGCCGGACGCGCAGAACGCAAGGCAACCATTGAAGCCACCAAGGCTGCCTGGGATCAGGAACTGGCCGCCATGGATCACGAAGAAGACGATCCCGGCACAACCTGGAACCAACGCGCCAAGGACAATGAACCGGAAAAAATGACGGTCCGCATGGCCTGGCGGGCCATCATCAAAGCCCTGCCCAAAAAAGCCATCATCTCTTCGGATATCGGCAACAATTGTGCGATCGGCAATGCTTATCCGACTTTCGAGGAGGGCCGCAAGTATCTGGCCCCGGGCATGTTCGGACCCTGCGGTTACGGTTTCCCGTCCATCCTGGGCGCAAAAATCGCCAAGCCCGACATTCCGGTGGTGGGATTTGCCGGTGACGGTGCCTTCGGGATCTCCATGAATGAAATGACGGCCTGCGGACGCGATGAATGGCCCGCCATCACCATGGTTATTTTTCGCAACTACCAGTGGGGGGCTGAGAAACGCAATACCACCTTATGGTATGATGACAACTTCGTGGGAACCGAGCTTGACGCCAATGTCTCCTACGCCGGCATCGCCAAAGCGTGCGGTATGGAAGGTGTCCAGGTTAACAACATGGATGATCTGACCGAGACACTGAATATTGCCATCAAGGCCCAGATGGAAGAAGGCACGTCCACCTTCATCGAAGTGTTGAACAATAAGGAGCTGGGCGAACCCTTCCGCCGCGATGCCATGAAGAAGCCGGTTGCCGTTGCCGGAATCGACAAGGCCGATATGCGTCCCCAGAGAGGCGTTTAGGCCAAAACACAAGTAACGTGAATGCGGCCCTGTATTCAACAAAGCCATTCCAATAAGGAGAAAATAACATGGAAGCGACCGTCAATTGGAACGTTTACAATACAGAAGAGATGGTTCGTGGTGACCGTGATTACCTGTGGCATCACATCAAGCCCCACAAGGTTTTCGAATCCGCAGAGCAGATGATTATCGTCGAGGGCAAGGGGCTCCGGGTCACGGACATCAGGGGCAGGGAATATCTCGATGCCACATCTGGGGGCGTCTGGAGCGTGATGGTGGGACACGGCAGGGAGAGCATCGCCAAGGCCATCCACGATCAGCTCATAACCTTGGGGTACTATGCCGGTACGGTGGGCAACATTCCCACCATCAAATTCGCCGCCAAACTGATAGAACTGCTCCCCACCCTGGGCAAGGTCTATTTTTCCAACAGTGGATCAGAGGCCAATGAAAAAGCCTTCAAAATCATCCGTCAGCTGTCCAATATCGATCCTGAACGCAAGGGAAAATACAAGATTCTTTTCAGGGATCGCGATTACCACGGGACGACCATCGGCGCCCTGAGCGCTACCGGGCAGCTGCAGCGCAAACAGGATTATGGGCCCTTTGCCGAAGGGTTTGCTGAGTTTCCCCACGCCCTCTGCTACCGCTGTCCCTTTGACAAGTCTTACCCGGGCTGCAACATCGATTGCGCCCGCAGCCTCGAAGAGGTTATCCTCAAGGAGGGGCCGGACAGTGTCGGCGGCTGTATTGTGGAGCCGATCACAGCCGGCGGCGGCATCATCGTGCCGGTCCCGGAGTATTATCCGATCCTGCAGGAGATCTGCAACAAATATGGGATATACCTGATCATGGATGAAGTGGTCTGCGGGTTTGGCCGAACCGGTAAATTCTGGGGCCTCGAGCAGTATGATGTGGATCCGGACATGGTCACCATGGCCAAAGGACTGGCCAGTTCCTATATGCCGCTTTCCGCTACGGTAGTCCGCGGGGAGATCTTTGATAAGTTCCTCTGTGATCCTTCAGATTCCGAAAAAGGTTTTGATTATTTCCGTGACATCAGCACTTATGGAGGTTGTGCCGGCGCAACCGTCGCAGCGTTGGAGAGCACTCGGATTATTGAAGAAGAAAACCTGGTGGAAAACAGCCGAGTTGTCGGGGCTTATATGTTGGAGAGTCTGCAAGCTTTATCCGACCTGCCCCTGGTGGGCCATGTGCGCGGCAAGGGGCTTTTTTGCGGCCTCGAACTCGTCAAAGACAAGTCCACCAAGCAGCCCATATCTGAAGCGGAAATGGGGCGCATTATGGGATTGGTGGCTGCAGAGGGAGTGCTGATCGGCAGGACCAACAGTTCGCTACCGGGCAACAACACTATTATGAATTTCGCACCCGCCTTGATCGCTACGCGAACGGATATTGATGAAATCGTTGCGGCGGTGAAAAAAGCTATAGAGAAAGCGTGCTGAGATGGTCATCAATACGCAATCTTTAAGAGAGCAGATCTACCAGTATCTCCGGGATGGCATGCAGACCGGAAAATTGGCCCCTGGGGCTGCGCTGAACCTTAACGAAATCAGCCAGAAACTTGGCATCAGCAAAACTCCACTGCGAGATGCCCTCATAAAGCTTGAGGCCGAGGGATTTGTCACGATCCTCCCGCGCCGCGGCGTCATGGTCAACGAGATGACCCTCGAAGATGTCCGCCAGTTTTACGATATCCTCGGTGCCCTGGAAGCGTCGGTGGTCCTGGATGTCTTTCACCAGATCACGCCTGATCTTATTCGCAAAATGAAGCAGTTGAACCAGGCGCAGCGGAAGGCTCTGAAAGAAGAGGATTACGGGCGCTACTACCGCTTGAATCTAGAATTCCATGGGGTATTTCTCGACCTGTGCAACAACAATACGTTGATGCGCCTCATTACTCCCATGAAGCAGCGCCTGTATGATTTCCCCCGCCACCGCTACAATGTGGAATGGGAAAAGCGCAATTGTGGCGAACACGATACGTTCATTGAGCTTGTCGAGGCCGGGGACCGGGAAGGGGCCGCCCGCTTCATGAAATACCGCCACTGGTCGTATACCTTCCAGGAGAAGCAGATAAGACTGTTCCACGGCTCACAATAGTAACGGCTGTCTCAACGGCGCCTTTTGGCCCAATCTCGGCGTTGGATACGACATTGAAACATTCGAAATACCGACTCGTATTCCTCATTTTTCAATGTCACATCCGCCTTGACCTTGGACCAAAATCCACCCCTGAGACAGCCGTTATCCTTTTAAATTGGCAGAGAAAGAAAGTTGCGGAATTGGTATCAAGGATAATCTTACAGAAGCGAAGCCGGTTTTAACCGAACATTTCTCATTTAGCTGCGCAGTCGGGGAGTTTTTGTCGTCATGCCGGACTTGATCCGGCATCCAGGGACGTTTCCCTTACATAGACTGGATCCCGGCTACAGTTTACCCCGCACTTAATGCGGGGGCGGGATGACAGGCATTTAGTGAGAAAGCTCCCCGACCCCTGACTCGGTTAATAATTGAACGCCAACGATAAAGATCCGAACGTATGCGCAACGCGCTGACCTTTGAATTCCCGGGTCCTCACGGTATACGCAAAACTGCATATATATCTTTTATAATACCAGGCGATACCTGCCTTTAGGTCGGCCACGAAGTTTTTCTTGTCGACGCTATGACTTGCCTTAAACGTATTGCCGTCGAGGAATATATCCCTGAGTACCAGGCGGCCATCCACCTTTCCAAAAAAATGTAAACTGGTCCGTATGTTGCCGCGCTTGCCGTTATCGGCCTGCGTGAAAACCGGATTAGGAACGACACCGGTCCGGATACTGCTACTGCCGAAATTCTCGGGCAGGTTCCACCCCATGCGATATTCGGCGCCGCCATTGGCAAACACGGCCACATTGCCCAGACGGCCGCCCGCATGCGGTATCAAGTCATGCCCAAAACCACTTTCGTTTTGCGAAGCCAACACCCGCCACTTTGTTTCGTAAATGGCTTCCAAGACCGGTTCATTGGCCAGTTGATTCTCCCAGCCCTGGGCAGGCGTACCGCCAAACAGGCGGTGTATGAAATCCGAGGTTTCCTGGGCCAGGGACGCGGGACCGACAACCCCGACATTGAATTGCCAGGTCGCCAACTGATCTCGATGGATGCTGTTAAAGCCCACGCCCCCGAAAAGGTAGCCTGCGTAGGGGCGGTCATCAGCGACAAGCTCCCGCGCTAAGACATCTTCGGGGGTAAATATCAACTGGCCGAAAGATAGGGACGTGGCCCGGCGAGCAGCCGGGTTATTTACAAACGGCAGGCGGTTGATCACCGGGTAACTCCAGCCGGGCATGTGCCTTTTTTGGGAATCATCCGGCAGATAGGGCGTGCTCAAGCCGGCCAGGATGCCGTTGGTGTAGTATCTGTCCGTACCGGCGAACACGTCGTTTTCCCAGTTTAAACTGAGCGTATCGAAGATTTTTTCCCTTTTTTTACTTTCAGGGTACGCTGTGGCAGGCGGCCAGACAAGAATTATTAATAGCGCCAATTTAGTGGGGAAGGATAGAGAATGGTTTTTCAGCTGCTTGTAGAGAGACCTTTGCAATTAGCACCCGTAGATTTTATTTCCATAAATTTCAGCTGCGCCGTCATGATATTTTTTAAATTTTAACAGACAGATGGTTACTGTCAAATGTTAAGATGTAACCCAGCTGCTCATATTGCGCGCCAATTTAAATCTGGGAAATTTGCCTACAATCCGGTATTGATATATAAATTATATGCAACGATCCAGCCGAAAACTATGTACACCGCCCTGGACATGCAACAAGAGCAGTGCCATCCAAGTTCCCTAAGTTTTCTGTTTCATAAAGAGCAGCACGACACCGCAGGAGGGTGCCATGCAAACCAGAATCCGCTGCCTTACCTTCACCGTTATTTTCATATTTAGCTTGTCCGTTTGGGTTTCACCGGTTGGTGCTAAAAAAGCAGAAGCCCCCAAAAAGTGGGGATTGTCCATGGGCCTCCGGTATGCCGCGATTCCCTTCAAAACCGAGCAAGACTCCACTTATGACATCGTTCCACTGATTTTTTACGATCACGGGCGGGTGTTTATCGACGGGCTGACGGGCGGCTTCCGGTTTTACGACAGCGACAAGTGGCAGTTTTCAGCTATTGGGCGCTACCGCTTTTTTGACATCCCGGCCGAATACCAGAACCAGATCCGGGAAGACGGGCTGGATGTCGGCGGGCAGTTGAAATACCGCATCACCGATGATTGGGATGTGGACTTTGAGGTGCTCACCGAAGAACGCGGGTATGTCCATGCCAACGTCATCACGAAATATCGGTATGCAAGCGATCTTTGGGAGGTGGAACCGTTCTTCCGGCTGCGCTGGAAGAGCGATGACTTCAACAACAATTTCTATGGACTGGGCGTCGCCAAACCCAACAATGCCTTCGATTACCAGATCGGCAGCGATTTTCGCTACCATGTGATCAGCAACCTTTACATCATCGGCCAGGCGACCCTGACCATCCTGGACGAAGAGACGCGCAACCTGGAATTCATCGACAAAGGCACCCAGGGGGCAGTCTTCGCCGGCATCGGTTTTTATAATGAAAAAAAGCCCAATTCTCAAAAGACCTATCTGGATTCAAAACCCTACCTCCGTCTGGCCCACGGCTGGGCCACGTCCTCCAGCGTAGGCGATATTTTTACGGGCAATACCCGCACGGACGAGTTCGACAACCAACTGACCTCCCTGTTTCTGGGAGTGCCGCTCTCCGACACCCTCTTCACCCTGCCCATTAACGTCTACCTGACACCGGGTGCGGTTTACCACCACTCGTCTGAGGTGCAAAACAGTATCTGGGAATACGTGCTGGCTGTGAAGTTCTACTACACGGTCAAATGGCCCACCCCTTGGCGAATCGGGTTTGCCGAGGGTGTCTCCTACATGAATGAGGTCTCCTATATCGAGCGGCAATACATGGAACGGCAGGGCTACCGGCCCAGCGAGTTGCTGAATTACCTGGACTTCTCATTTGATGTCAGCCTGGGCCATCTGTTTAATTCGAAACCTATCGAGGACCTCTGGCTGGGCTGGAGCGTCCACCACCGCTCAGGGATATTTTCGACCTCTTCGGCTTTCGGCCGTATCTCTGGAGGGAGCAACTACAATAGTGTCTACCTTCAATACCACTTTTGATGTATAGCCTTAGATCCGTTAAGCTGGGTTTTTCAATCAATGCTGGCTGACCGCTATGCGCATAATTCCAAGAATGACATTATGTTTTTTTATTATCGCACTTACCATTGTGCCCGAACACAGGTTGTGTGCATCCAGGCGGGAAGAAGGCCAAACAACCAATCGTGGGATAGCGTTGACCGAACTTGAGTTTCATGATGTGCAGATCCGCGCTGCATGTCATGACAGATATGAGTTTGTAGGCCGAATCAGAAACAAGTCTAAAGAATATTCTCTACAAAGCGTTGCAGTTCGAATTCTGTATTATGATTGTACAGACAGATTAGATGCCGGTACCTGTGAGGTCATTGGTGAACGGCATGAAACGATCTATCTCACCATTCCGCCCGGACAGGAGACTGCGTTTAAAGAACCAATCTATGTTTTCGGTGATCTGTTAAAGGTAAGGGGAGAATTCGTGTGGCGGTATGAAGTGCTTTCAATCAAGGCCGGTCGGTAAAATTTACAAGCAACTGCAGAATCAAGTACACCTCCTGTGAATATCAATCCGGGATCGGCGGGATCGGCTTGAGCTGTTTGTTCCGGTCGAGGCAAACCAGGTGGATAATGGCCTTGACCGCTGGCTTTTGGCCACCCGGCCGCCAGGCTTCCTGAGTCCAGATCAGGCGGTAATCGCTTTCTTTCTCATAGGTCGTGCGGATATCCAGCTCGTCGCCGAATTCCGCCCCTTCGTGGTAGCTGATATCCGCCCGGTACACTGCAAATCCGAGCCCCTCCTCGCGCCAGAGCCGCACCAGTTCGGTGGCGCCCATAATCTGTTCCCGGGCCCTCTCGAAAAACTTCAGATAGTTGGCGTGGTAGACCACACCGGAATGGTCAGTGTCTTCATAGAAGATTTGGACTTTGTAATGATATTCACGAGAAGTCATCTGGGTTCGGCCTTTTCAAGAATCCGGTTTCATGTTGTCAGAGTGGAAATAAATGGCTTTGGGAAGAATGTAAAGGGGAATTTGCCGAGCCGACCCCCTGTCATGATGGAGTCGGCTCGATCTGTTCAAAGTGAATATTACCGGTATACCTTTATACGATACTTTCGTGGTATTCCTGCAGTGACCGTACCTGCGGTTTGCCCTCGCGGCGGGCGAAGATGCCTTTTGCCGCTGCGATGGTGGCGGCTGTGGTGGTGATGTAGGGCACCTTGTATTTGATGGCCGCCCGGCGGATGTCCGAACTGTCCTGACTGCTCTGCCGGCCGGAGGGCGTGTTCACGAGTAAATTGATCTCACCGTTTTTAATGGCGTCGATCAGGTTGGGACGGCCATAGCCCAATTTTCGGGCCGGGACGGTTTCGATGCCGTTCTCCTTTAAAAACTGATGGGTGCCGCCGGTTGCCATAATCCGGAAGCCCAATTCCCGGAACAGACGCGCCGGTTCCAGGGCCGCGGTCTTGTCGCGATCAGCGATGGTGAGCAGGATGGTGCCTTCCATGGGCAAGGCGGTCTGGGTGGCCTCCTGGGCTTTGAAAAAGGCCCGGCCGAATGAGTGTGACAGACCCAGTACCTCCCCGGTGGAACGCATCTCCGGGCCCAGGACCGGGTCGACGCCGTGGTACATGTTGAAGGGGAAGACCGATTCCTTGATACCGTAATGGGCAATGTGGTTCGTCCTTAGGCCGAGATCCGCCAAGGGGGTTCCCAGCATGACCTGGGTGGCCAGGCGTGCCATGGAGATGTTGCAGACTTTGGACACAATCGGCACCGTGCGCGAGGCTCGTGGATTGGCCTCCAGCACATAGACGGTGTTATCGAAGATTGCGTACTGAATGTTCATCAGGCCCACCACATTCAACTCAATGGCGATTTTACGGGTGTACTCCCGGATCGTCTCGATGTGTTTGGGGGCAATGCTGATGGGTGGGATAACGCAGGCTGAATCCCCGGAATGGATCCCGGCCAATTCGATATGCTCCATGACAGCCGGGACAAAAGCATCGGTGCCGTCAGCAATGGCGTCCGCTTCGGCTTCGATGGCGTTGTCCAGAAATTTGTCGATAAGGATCGGACGTTCCGGTGAGATCTCGACGGCCGCATCCACATAGCGTCTGAGCATCCCTTCATCCTGCACAATTTCCATGCCCCGGCCGCCGAGGACATAGGAAGGCCGGACCATCAAGGGATACCCGATTCGCTCGGCAATTGACCGGGCCTCTTCCATGTTGCTGGCCATGCCGGCTTCGGGCTGGGGGATGCCCAGCTTCTTCATGATTCTACGGAACCGGTCGCGATCTTCGGCCAGGTCGATGGTTTCCGGGGTGGTTCCGATAATCTTGACCCCGGCCGCCGCTAATTCTCCGGCAATGTTCAGGGGGGTTTGCCCACCGAATTGAACGATGACGCCTTCCGGCTTTTCCTTTTCATAAATGCTCAGCACATCTTCGGTGGTGAGCGGTTCAAAGTACAGCTTGTTTGAGGTGTCATAGTCCGTGGATACTGTCTCCGGGTTGCAGTTGACCATAATCGATTCAAACCCCGCATCCCGAATGGCAAAGGCGGCATGCACACAGCAGTAATCAAACTCGATCCCCTGTCCGATCCGGTTGGGGCCGCCGCCGAGGACCATGATCTTGCGGTTGTCGGTGACCGATACCAGGTCTTCGGCATTGTAGGTGGAAAAATAATACGCCGCATCTTCCACACCGCTGACCGGCACCGGCTCCCAGGCCTCTGCGGCCCCTAATTCGATGCGTTTTGCACGAATATCGTCTTCCGGGATATCGAGCAACTGGGCCAGGTAGCGATCGGCAAAGCCGTCTTTTTTGGCTTGTAGGAAAAGGTCGTCCGGCGGCAGCTGCCCTTTGTGGGTGAGCAGCGTTTCTTCCAGCTGTACCAGCTCCTGCATCTGCTCGATAAACCAGGGTTTGATGTGGGTGAGATCGTGCAGCTTCTGGACAGCGGCGCCCTTTCGCAGGGCTTCGTACATGATGAACTGGCGTTCGCTGGTGGCGGTTCCGACTATGCTCAGGAGTTTTTCCAGGGGCAGGTCGTTGAAGTCCTTGGCGAACCCGAGGCCGTACCGGTTAATTTCCAGGCTGCGGATGGCTTTTTGGAAAGCCTCCTTATAATTTTTTCCGATGCTCATGACTTCGCCTACGGCCTGCATCTGGGTGCCGAGCTTGTCCTCCAACCCGGCAAATTTTTCAAAGGCCCAGCGGGCGAATTTAACCACCACATAGTCGCCGGACGGGGTGTACTTTTCAAGCGTTCCGTCCCGCCAGTAAGGGATTTCATCCATGGTCAGACCTCCGGCCAGCAGGGAGGAGACCATGGCGATGGGAAAGCCGGTGGCCTTGGAAGCCAGGGCTGAAGAGCGCGAAGTACGTGGATTGATTTCAATGACAACTACCCGACCGGTTTTGGGATCGTGGGCAAATTGGACGTTGGTTCCGCCAATCACCTCAATGGCCTCCACGATAGCGTAGGAGTAGTCTTGCAGCCGTTTTTGAAGGTCGGGTGCAATGGTCAGCATGGGGGCGGTACAATAGCTGTCCCCGGTATGGACGCCCATGGCATCCACGTTTTCAATGAAGCAGACCGTGATTTTCTGGTTCTCCGCATCGCGGACGACTTCCAGTTCAAGCTCCTCCCAACCCAGGACGGATTCCTCCACCAGAACTTGGTTAACCCGGCTGGCCGCTATACCGCGGGATGCGATCGTGCGCAGCTCTTCAACATTGTAGACCAGGCCGCCTCCGCCTCCGCCCATGGTGTAAGCCGGGCGGATGACCACCGGGTAGCCGAGGCCCTCGGCGACCACCTCCGCCTCCGCAACTGTGTTGACGACTTCGCTCTTGGCCATCTCGATGCCGAGCCGGTTCATGGTCTCCTTAAATTCCAGGCGGTCTTCACCGCGCTGGATGGCATCCACGTTGACCCCGATAATCTTGACGCCGTATTCGGCAAGGACGCCAGCCTGGTGCAGATCCGAGGACAGATTCAGGCCGGATTGGCCCCCCAGGTTAGGCAGCAGGGCGTCCGGGCGCTCTTTGGCGATAATCTCGGTCAGGATTTTGACATTCAACGGTTCTATATAGGTTGCATCCGCTGTACCCGGATCGGTCATGATGGTGGCCGGGTTCGAATTTACGAGGACGACTTCACAGCCAAGCGATCTGAGTGCTTTACATGCCTGGGTGCCGGAATAGTCGAATTCGCAGGCCTGTCCGATTACGATAGGGCCGGATCCAATGATGAGTACTTTGCGGATGTCGTCGCGTTTGGGCATGGCTTCTCCTTTCACGGTGGGTTGCTAGAACCCATCTCAAAAAGTCTTTTGGCCCAAACTCGGCGTTGGGCGTTCGGAATAAATCCTCGAAATACCTAATGTATTCCTCCGGTTTATTCCTCACGGCCGCCTTGATTTTGAACCAAAATCCGTTTTTTGAGATAGGTTCTATATTTGTTACAGACTTATCCGGGTAATGCGCGTCAGGCAAGCCTGAACTGATCTGAGGCTTCGTTGTCAAATTGAAACTGAATTTTTAGATCTAAAGTAAGCGCTACTTAATGTCAACAGGTAACGCGGGGATGCCGGGGCTGCCTAGCAGCAGGCCGGAAAGGAATCGATTTGTGGGATTGAGATGCTAAACCGGGATTTGGGCCGCGCGATTTTGCCTTGTCCAGTATTTCCGGTATAACCAACCGGGAATACTGCCGGAATTGATTGATTTGACCTGCTCTATCCAATCCGGTAGCGCTGCTGAGCTCTGCTGGAAAGCCTCGCGGGTCAGATTGATAAAGTTGTCCGGTGCCATCCGGGCAGCGCGCTTCGCCCAGTTTGCTTCGAGGGCTTGCTGAGCTTGTTGAATGCTGCTTCGTCCGGCTTCAAAATCGGTCAAAAGGGCCCGGTGGAGTTCTTCGTGCCGCCACCACAGATTGGACTTATCGAAAGTCGGGCCGGGTGCCGGGCCCAGGTCCGGAAGCGTTTGCCGGTCGATGCGGATGGGCTTGAACACGGACGTGCAGCTTGCCGCGGTGCCGGTGGCCCAATAGGTTTGTGAATTCGGTGTCAAATGGGCCACCAGGGAGCCGGTGGTCTGGGTAAAATTGCGGGTTAAGGAGTTGGCCGCATGGGCACAGATCCGGTTGCCGAAAAAATGGCTGGACGGTTGGTAGTGGGCTTCACCGTGATCGCGCAATATGTCAAATGCATTCGCCAACCGCAGTCTGCCTGTTTGCCGTTCAAGCAATTCTGCTACCCGGCTCTGCCGCCGGCGGCAGGCCGAAAAAGTGGTGAAGAGCCAGTCTGAATAACACGCGGCAAAATTAAAAGTCGCCCCCTTTTTCAGCCAGCCCTTTTCCCGGGCCGTGGCTACCAGGGCCGGGTGGCTGCGGTCATATTCCGCACCGATGGTCAGGCCGTTGCTGATGGCGCAGTGCGTTTTCACCTCGCGGGCGGCCCACTGCGGTCCGGCCGTCTCCAGAAGCCAGGCTGTGCGGGGGTCGGCGATAAGAAAGCTGTTGTGGTAGGCCATCTTTTTATCCTGATAACTGCAGATGCCCCCCTGCCCATGATCCGCCAGCAGGTGGGTGATCCACTCCACTGCCGCCGGCGCATCCTCCGCCCGCTCCAGGGCCAGGCGCAGCAGATCCATGCCGGTCAGCCCGCCTTGACGGTTGAGCGGCATGCGGGTCCAGACGGCTTCATTGCCGATGACGACCCCTTTGCTGTTGGCTCCCATCTCGGCACCCCACATCCAGAACGGCCAGCCGATGAGCACCGGCAGGGTCTCGGTTACCTGGGGGATTTCGATGTAGGTACAGGATACGGTCGTGCCGGATGGGTAGGTTTGGCCGGGATGGAACTCCAGGGCCTGCGCTTCGTTGGGTTCCCGATTGCTGTTTTTGCCGAAGATGATGCTGCCGTCGGCAGTCTCGGAGGGCAGAACGACAAACGTATCGCACATTGGGATTCCCTGGCGGTAATGGGTGTTAAGTTTTATGGCCACCTCTAATAATTGCCTTTTTGCTCGATTTCTTCGTTACATTGAAATTTAATCCTCGAAATATTCAAAATATTCCTCCGGTTAAAATTTCAATGTGCCTTGAACTCAAACAAAAATACTAATTATTAGAGGTACCCTTATGCGTTAAGTGTTAGGGGAAACGATATTCATAGGATGAATAACAATGGGTTCACCGTTCAGGGTTCCCTGTTCAGGGTTGAAACCTTTCAACCTTTGAACCCTGAACCTTTGAACCTTATCAACCCGGCCCAACGGGCCGGCTAGTACTTGCTAAACAAATCTAAACTCTTCGCAGTGGCGGTGTACAGGGTCGACCAGGCAAAACGCAGAGAGAGCCGGGCAAAGGCCAGGCGGCTCTGGGCCTGGGTCAGGTTCCGCTGGGCCTCGTTGAGCCGCACCAGCGAGGCCTGCCCGGCCGCATACTCTTTTTCAACCAGGTCGCGGTTGCGCTGGACCAGGGAAGCGTTCTTGCGCTGCAGCTCCAGCTGCCGCTGGGCAGCCTTGAGCCCGGTCAGGGCATCGTTGACTTCGTTGGCAACGGAGATTTTCAGGGCATCCAGGTTCTTAGTTTCTTCCTTTTTCTTGTGTTTGGCCTCGGCAATCCGGGCCTTGTCCGCCCCACCGGAGAAGAGATCCCAGGTCAGAAACAATCCCACGGAGTTGCCGACGTCGTCCCCTTCGAAAAAACGGCTTTCGGAATGTTCGCCGCTGACGTTACCAGACAATACCAGCGCCGGGTAGTAACGAGATTTGGCCGTACCGATTTCGGCTTCAGCGCGATCGATTCCCTTGGCGGAAGCCAGGATGTCGGGCCGGTGCTCGTGGGCATAGGTGATTTGCTTGGCCTGTTCGGGCATCTCCATAATCGTGCCGGCTTCTTCCTCGAGGGCGGCCAGGGTCAGGCCTTCCGGGAATTTGGCATCCGGGATCCCCAGTAAAGCGGCCAGACCGGTCATGGCCACGACATATTCCTGATTGGCGTTGATAAGGTCGTCTTTGGCGGCATTGGCCTGGATTTCAAAATTGAGGACATCGCTCAGGGCACCGGTGCCTACCCGCAGCCGGGCATTGGCATCAGAGACCTGTTTGAGGTTGAACGATTCATCGGCGGCGGCAATGGCAACGCCTTCGTCAGCCAGCTGGGCCCGGTAATAACTGGCTGCCACTGCCGAGAGCAGCAGTCGCCGGGCGTCCAGTAGGGCCTGCTCGCTCTGCTCCTGGCCGTGACGGGCCGCCGCATTGCTAAATTTGCGACGGAACCCGTCGAACACCGTCCAGTTGGCCGTTACACCGGCCTTGTAGTAGTCGTCCGGATTTTCGATCGTTGCCAGCGGATTGAGGACCTGGGCGCTGGCGACCTGGGTCTTGTACTGGGTTTCGGACAGCTCTACCCGGTTGACCGATCCATCGGCAATGATATTTGGCCAATAGGCGCCCCGGGCCTGGTTAACCAGTTGCCGCGCCTGTTCAACACGCTGCTGGGCGGCCGCCAGGGTCGGGCTTTCGGCCAGGGCAATTTTAGCAGCTGTGTCCAGATCCAGCACCTTGATCGTCTGAATGTCCGCGTCGGCTTTGCTGCCGGTCTCAGAACCTGCCCAGGCAGGGGTCCCGATAAGTGTCAGGCACATCACGAGCAGTATGGTTGCCAAATGAATTCTGAATCGTTGCATTGAAGATCTCCTACCCACCTTTATTTAGTGATTTTCCCTTCATTTAAACCGTCGTAAGTTCTCCGCTTGATAAACGGTTGTCTTCCAGCGTGTTCTGGTGTCTGGTCCGGGCCGGTTCGACCTCTTCGCGGCTCGTCGGCCAGTGGCCATACTTGTATCGAAAGACAAGCCTTCTGAAATCGTTCAGTATGACCAGCAGGCTCGGTATCAGTACCAGGGTAAGCACCGTCGCGAAAGCCACGCCGCTGGCCAGGGACAGGGCCATGGGAATCAGGAACTTGGCCTGCATGTTCGTCTCCATGATCATGGGCGCCAATCCGCCGACCGTACTGAGCGAGGTCAGAAAGATGGCCCGGAACCGGCGAACGCCGCCCATGCGAATGGCCTCGAAAAACGGCAGCCCCTCGGCAAAATTTTCATTGACCCTTTCAATTAGCACAATTGCATCGTTGACCACAACACCTGTAAGGGCCACCATACCAAAGATGCTCATGATGGAGAGATCGTAGCCCATCAGCAGGTGCCCCCAGATGGAGCCGATAATGCCGAACGGAATCGTGAAAAGGATAACAAAAGGCTGCGCATAAGAGCGAAACATCGTAGCCACGATAATGAAGATCCCCAGGACCGCCAGGGGGAAACCTACATAGAGGCTGCTGAAAGATTCACGCATCTTCTTCTGTTCGCCCTGGAGGGCCACGTGGACATCCGGGTATTTGTCCTTCAAGGCCGGGAAGAAACTCTTGATCAATTCGGCGAAGATTTCATTGGCATTGGCCTTGTTCGAATCGACGTCGGCGCTGACGGCCACGCGCCGCAGGCCATCGGTCCGTGTAATGGTCGAAAAGCCCGGGGACAGGGATACCTCGGCCACCGAAAAGAGCGGCACTTCGTGGCCTTCCGGGGTCCGGATGCGCACCCGTTCCAGGTCCGACATGCGGCTGCGTTCATCGGCTGTGTAGCGAACCTTTACACGTATATCGTCCCGGCCGCGTTGGAGCCGAACAGCTTCGTCACCGTAATAGCCGGCATAGACCTGGCGGGCCAGGTCATTGACGGTCAGGCCGAGAGCCCGGGCCTCGGGCTTCAGGGTCAGGCGCATCTCATTTTTGCCTGGTGAGAAGTCGGAACGGATCTGGAATACACCGTCAAATTTTTCCAAGCGGGCCATCAGCTCATCAGAGGCGGCGAGGATGTGGCCCATATCGCTTCCCTGGAGCCAGACTTCTATGGGGGCCCCGGGAGGGCCGGCCGACAGACCTTCGAAGGTCAAGGATTTTACGCCGGAAATACGGCCAACCTCTTGTTCCCAGGCGACCATGAGATCATCCACGTGGATGCCTCGCCGTTCAGACGGCAGTAAAATGGCCTGGACCGCTCCGTATTGCGGCCCGTAGCTGGGGATATCGCTGAGGGTGCCGCCGACCAGGGTCAGGCGATCTTCCAGCAGCGGTTCGCCGGATTTGGTCTGAGTCTTTTCCGCCAGACGTAGCAAGGCACCTTCCACCTGGTCCAGGGCATTGCGGGTCACCGCCGGGGGCGTGCCGGCCGGAAATTCCACCTGGGAAGTCATGATAAATCCGTCGATGGCCGGAAACACCTGGAACTTGATGATACCGCCGCGGACCAGCCCGAGCGTGATGAGTAAAATCGCAATCGCTGTGCACAAGGAGACATAACGCCAGTTGAGGGCGTGCCGTAAAAAAGGGTAGTACATATTCTTCACGAACCATTCGAGCCCACGGCTCGTGATGCGGTGGACAACGTCGATGCGGCGCTGCAGTTTGCTCATGTTCTGCTCTGCTGCGTTCAGGTCGGGCAGGTGACTCAGGTGGGCCGGCAGCAGGATCAGACACTCCACCAGGGAGACGGCCAGGCAGCTAATGACCACGACGGGTAGAATTGAGATGAACTTGCCCATGATGCCGCCTACATAGGCCAGGGGAATAAAGGCCACGATGGTGGTGACAACCGCGGCCACGACCGGCATGCCGACTTCGCTGACGCCGTCCACCGCCGCCTGCAAGGGCGGTTTGCCACTCTTGCGATGGACATAGATCGCCTCGCCCACAACGATGGCATCATCCACGATAACCCCCAGCACCATGATGAAGCCGAACAGGGAAATCATGTTAATGGTGCCCCCCAGGGCCCAGACGATGGCCAGCGCTCCCGCGATGGAAATGGGGATACCCATGCCGCCCCAAAAGCTCAGACGCAGGTTGAGAAACATCCACAGCAGGGCAAACACGATCGACAAACCAATGATGCCGTTTTTAACCAGCAGGTTGATGCGGTCCCGCAGCATGTCGGTGTTGTCGTAAAGAACTTTGAGGTTGGCTCCCGTCGGCAGGATCTTGTTTTTATCTTCGACAAATTTTTGCACGGCTTTGGAGATGGCCAGAGAGTCCTCCTCCTTGGTCTTGTACACAATCAGCATCACCGAGGCGTCGCCATTGATGGTGGCATCGATGGGATCCTCGGAGAATCCATCGACGATCTCGGCCACCCGATCGAGGGTGATGACGTCCCCCTTGGGTGTGGCCAGAACCACGATGGAAGAGAGCTCCGGACCACTGTATTTGCGGCCCATGGTCCGGATACGGATCTCTTCGCCCTTGGTGCGGATGGTGCCGCCGGCCAGGTTCAGGTTGCTGCGGCGGACCGCGTCGCTGACCTGATCGAATGAGAGCCCATATTCGCGCAGCCGCTGCTCACTGACTTCAATGCCGATCTCATATTCCCGGGTGCCGAAGATACCGACCTGGGAGACGGGCGGCAGTTGCTGAATCTCGTCCTTGAGCTGCTCGGACCACTCTTTCAGCCGGCGTTCGCTCATGTTGCCGGACAGGTAGAGCATGATGACGGGATCCTTGAGGGTCAGTTCGTAAATAACCGGTTTTTCGGCATCCACGGGGAAGGTCGAGATGGCGTTGATTTTGGTGCGTACGTCGTCAAGAACCGCGTTTACATCGTAATCTTCCTTGATCTCGATATTCGCCGTTCCCTGGTTTTCGCGTGATTCGGTGGTATACAGCTTGATGCCTTCCACGCCCTCGATGGCTTCTTCGATCTTGCGGCTGATGCCTTCTTCGACCTCTTCCGGATCGGCACCGGGGTAGGGAACCGACACGATGATCATGTCCAGCGAAAATTCCGGGAAGGTTTCCCGGATCATGGATTTGGTGGCGAACCAGCCGGACACAAATATCATGACCAGCACGATATTGGCAAATACGGTATTGCGTGCAAATGCGGCTAAGACTTTTTTCATGTTCGCATACTCCAGGCTTTCAGGCTGATGGCTATTAGGATCAACTGCCTAAACCTCTCAACCGAAACGCCTACAGGTTGAGCTGACTGTCAGGATTTGCTTTCGACAACCTCTAATAGTGAATTCTCCAAAGGGTCGACCAGCCGGGTGGTGATGACCCGGTCACCCGTATTGAGACCCTCCGTCACGAATGTTTCCTCTCCCTGGCTGCGGACAACCGTTACGGCAACGGTCTTGAGGCGGTTGTTCTGGACGGCATACACCTTGTTGCTGAAACTGACTGCCCAGCGAGGCAGCCGATATACGTTTTCCATGGGCAGGCCGGGGATCTCCACGGAGCAGAACATCCCTTCCACCAACGGCAGATTGCGGTCGGTGGTAACCGCATTGGCAGCCGGTATTTTCACAGCTACCGTCAGGGTGCGTGTTTTCTGATCGAATTTAACCACCCGGTCCAGAAAGCCCTCCCAGACGTGGGTTTCAGGGGATTCGGTCCACCGGATCGTGCTAGGGGTACGTGACAGATTCTGAAACCAGGCAGTGGCTGGGACGCTCTGCGCGTCGAAGCGTAGCCATTTGCGGGCATCGCGGCTGTCCAGGGGGACCAAGATCTCCAACACAGCGTCGTTGGCCAGGGTGACGGCCTGATATCCGGGGTTTACATATTGCCCCAGTTCTATCGATTCCGCGCTGATACGGCCGGTGAAGGGCGCCCGGACTGTGCACCGCTCGAGATTCGCCCGGGCGATTTCAAGTTGAGCCCGACCGGCCGCCAGGCCGCTTTTGGCTTCCTGGATCTGGATCGGATACAACGCAATGGCCTGGTTCATTTGATCGAGTTGATCAGTGGCCGCGTTGGCCGCTTTTTCAGCCGCATCCACCCCCGAGCGGGTACCGATAGTGTCCTTCTCCAGCAGGATTTTGAGCCGCTGGAATTCGCCGATAGCCAGCTCGCGGTTGCGTTCCAGGGTTTTCAAACGTTTGCGGTCGATTTCATATTGTTTCTGGAGCCGCCGCACAGTGTTTTCCAACTGCCGTACGGTGGCCCGGGCATTGGCGGCGTTGGCGGCGTAATCCCGGGGATCGATCTTAAACAGCACCTCACCGGCAGGGATGACTTCCCCGGTTTCCAGGCGCTCATGGGTGGCAACGATTTTACCGGTCACCTCGGGTGCGATGACCACCGTACTCAAAGCCCGGGTCTCTCCATAGCCGGTTATCGTTACCGGCACGGTTTCGGCTTTGACTTCCAGGACTTCGACCCGGATAGGCCGTTCTTCGGTCTTGGCCTCGGTCGGTGGTTTTTTCAGGGCGGCCAGCAGTGACATGCCGGCAAACCCGAAAAACAAGATAGCGGCACAGATGACGATGCGTTTGACCACCGGCCGACTGTTTATTTGCCTAAAAAGTTTCTTCATAACTCTACCCTCGTATTTGATTCGGCGACATTTCGTTGTCTAATACGTCTGCTACTCTACCAACCACCCGGCACCAGTCGTCGGCGAATTCGGGGCCGAGTTTTTCCACCAGGTCGACAAAGTTGCTGAATATTTCCCTCTCTATCTGCTCAGTGATCGCGACCATATCTTGAGAAATAGTAACAATCACTTTACGGCGGTCGGCCGGGTCCGGCTCACGGACCAGGACACCTTTTTCAACCAGGCGGTCCACCATGGTCGAGGCGGACGGTGCGGATACATTCAAAAGATCCGCCAGTTCGGTGATGGATACCTGGCCCTTGGTTTTCACGAATCTCAGGGCCCGCATCTGAGCGAAGGAAAGCTCACCGAAGAAGGTATTGCTGACACCGGTTTTGACCATGTAGCGGTTTTCCAGCTGGAATACCCATTCATGGATTTTGCGCCCGTTGGTAAATATCTGCCAGGCCAAATCGATATTTTTATTAGAAGTCATAAATAATATCCTTATTAATTATTTGTTAGCATAATATTTAGGACATCTAAATATAATGGACCACCGGATATTGTCAAGGACCTTTTTATTGGGACCGGCTTCAGCGCCGCTGTTGGGGAAGGCAAGACAAGCCTACGGGCATTGGGGTAGGGCCCTGAAGCCGGTTCCAGGTGAACGGGAACCTACCACAGGGCGGATGGGGCGTCTGTTGGGAAATTGTATCGAATTGTAAAAAAATGTAGCAGCACACGACTAACTATATGATAACATGGAGTATATTTGAAATCTAACGCAGTTTCCACCATGATTGCAATCATTGGTCGATCCCAATCAGCCAGATAGGAACATCCAATCCAATAGTGGTCAGTGTATTCTTAGCCATGTCAAAATTGGCCATTTCGCTTACAGACCTTTTTGGATGATCGAAATATCGCATGGGATCCGACAATACTATCTCAATCCCCAGCGCAAGCCTTTTTTCAGCGTAAGCGATTCTAAATCCGCAAAAATCTTTAAACATGGCATCCAACTTGCCGAATTGAGCCTCAACCTGTACCAGCTTACTTTCGAAGGTGTTCGCAAAGTCACTGCGCCACTGCGTATCCAATGTTGTCGAGGTCAGGCATAGATCCCGGATGTTTTGCCTTTTGGCTTTTGCCCGGTCGGATTGGACATGCAGCTCCGGGGATCCTGTTTTGCCGACACTTGATGGAATGGAGTCATAGCTCCAGCCTCTGCTGGTGAACAGCCACCAGACATCTGAATTCAGTTCAGACTGCATTTGACGTTTCGGAAGCCTCGCAATCAATCGGAGAATCTGACTCTGTAGAGAGTCGGATATCTGGTGAATGTATTCGGGGGAACAGTTATAATAGTAGGACTGGACATCCATGGATACGCCTCGCGTTCATGCAACGTGATAGGGTGAAATCCGGTTATTTTCTATTCGATAGTTTAACCAGGGATTAGGGCGAGGTCAAATCTCTATAAGCACAATCAAATAGGTTTTCTGATCCAATCCCTGGGTCGGTGGTATGATCAAACTTATTGAAAACAGATAAGTTTTCATTTTTTTCGAATCTTTCAGCCATCTTGCCGGTCAAATGCAGCGTGGTAAGTAAAAACGGAGATTCGCAGTGCGCCGTCCTCTGCAGCAGCCCGCTACTGAGTATGGCAAGGTGGAATCTTAAGCCAAATCAGGGTTTTAGAGACTGTTTCTAGAATGAATCGTTGCGGCTAAATTCGGCAATGTCCCGGCGATCGGGAGCACGGCCGATTTTTGCCGGATACCCCATGGGGATGAGGGCCACCAATTCAACATCTTCCGGAATGTTGAGAAGCCGTCCGGCGCGGTTGTGATCAAAAAGTCCGACGATCACGGTTCCCAAACCGGCATTATGCGCAGCCAGGCACAGCGTCTGGGTGCGATGCCCAGATCGAACATATACCAGTCGCCGAACTTGGTGGTAACCGCATCTTTATAAAAACCCGAACGGTTCAGCCGACCGCACAGGGCGATGAGTACCGGCGCGGCCCTGATGGCCCTGGTGGCTGGGTTTTTAGGGCCGATAGTTTCCTGTAGTTTCGCCCGGGTAGCCGGGTCGCGGACAACCACGATTTCCCAACATTGCGTATTGGCCCAGGAAGGTGACCAACGCACCGCCTCGAAAATTTCCGCCAGGGTTGCATCGCTGACGTCGCGGTCTTCATATTTGCGAATGCTGCGACGGCTTTTTACAAAGCTTAGAAAATCTTCCATGCCGCCTCCCTAGCCGATATTGAACCGACCGGATTCAATGTAGGGGGGGTCCTCCCGGTCGATCGCATTGATAATGGGCTGGTTCAGGCGCAATTTCATCTCCTGCACAATTGCCCGTTTCTTGTTGAGGGACTTGGCAAACGCCAAGGTTTCATTCAGCAGGTCGTCCTGGTGGCAGGCTTTGGTGATGATGTGGTGTTCTTCGCATTGCGCGGCCGTCAACCGGCAGCCGGTGTACTGCATTTCCTCCACCTTGTACAGGGGAATAGCCTTGGCCAAAAGCGCATTCATGCCGGGCAGAAACGGTATCCCCAGGTCCACTTCCGGGAAACAATAGTAGCCGCGATCGCTGCGCATGAACCGAAAATCGAAGGCGCAGCTCATGATGGCACCGCCGGCAAAGGCGTGGCCGGAGATGGCCGCCACGGTCAGCAGGGGATAGGTGACGATCCGCTTGAAAAGCGCATTTAACTGGTAGAAGAAAGCCTTGGCAGTAACGATATCGTTTTGCTGAATAACCGGAATCACCCACTCCAGATCGATGCCGTTGGAAAATATTTTTTCATGGGCCGACGTCACTACCAAGGTAGCAGCCTCGGTATCGTTTTCGACCTGGTCCAGTGTATCCAGAAAGGCACTTAGAAAATCAGGGTTGAATCGGTTCTCACCATCGTTGAGCGTTACCACAGCCACTGTTTCATCAACGTTGTACTCCACCAGAGACATTGAACTACCTCCCTCATTCTTGCCGTAACCGATCCTAAAACCATCCCTCAGACTCAATCTCTGCGTTGGCGTTTGGCATAATCGTCGCGATACCTATTCGTATTCCTACGGTCTATACCTCACATCCGCCGCACCTTGAGTCTAATTGATGGCTTTAGAAGCGGTTCGGGGATTAAATTTTTAGGTAACATGAATGATCTAAAACTGAGTGTCAATTAAAATTAGGCCGTAACCTTGGCAAAGGGGATAAATAAAAAAGGGCACCCTGCAAATACAGGGTGCCCTTTGATTTCTAATGCGACAGTGCTGGCTTAACCGCAGCAGGAAGATCCTTCCTGGGTGCTATCGCTGGCTGATCCGCAGCCCCCGCAACCGCCGGGGCCGAAATCGATCGAGCAGTCCAGACGGAAACCGTAGGCGGAAAAGTCCACCTTGATGGGGGTGGCTTTTTCAAGCAGGTTTTTGTTCACTATGTAAGAGAAACCATCGATGTCGAAAACCTCATCGTTTTCATTAGACTCATCCAGAGCCATAGCAAGCGACGGGCCGCCTCACCCGCCTTCATTCAGAAAAATTCTGATAGGCGCCACTTCCTTACCATTAGAGTACTCTGCGATCTGTTGGGTCGCCGCAGGGGTTACCTCAACCATAATATCCTCCTTATTAATTAAAATGGCCTGCAAGAGCTTTACAGGCCGTTCCATTCTTCATAGCCAAACCAATGTAAGTATGTCCTTTTAATTTGTCAATAAGGAACTTATCTCGGCAGGTTAGTTAGGTGTCCCCGGTAGATCTCGGCATCTTTTTCGGAAAAAAGAACGAACATCACCCGTCCCGGATGCGGGTGGTCCTTTATAAAAGAAAGGCTGGTCTCGATGGCAATCCGGGCGGCTTTTTCAATGGGGTACCCGAAAACGCCGCAGCTGATGGCCGGGAAAGCAACGGTCCCGACTTTTTTCTGCGCAGCCAGTTCCAGGCTGTTGCGATAGCAGGCCGTTAACATTTGACTGTCAGCCGGAACACCGTGATAGACCGGACCCACGGTATGGATGACCCAGTCAGCCGGCAGTTGGTAGCCTGCCGTAATTCGGGCTTCGCCGGTCGGGCACCCGCCGATTTTGCGGCAGGCTTCCAGCAACTCAGGCCCGGCTGCTCTGTGGATGGCACCGTCGACACCGCCACCACCCAGTAGCCGGGTATTGGCCGCATTGACGATGGCGTCTACTTCGAGGCGGGTAATATCACCCTGATACACCTCGAGTCTTTGGATTGGGTCAGTCATATTTAGTCTCCGGTCGACATGCTTTTAACTCCACCTCCTAAGCCAGACTCGGTGAGGTTATATTGCCTTTCCTGTGATGCTCGGCGCCCTGCGGAACTGGACTTCCCGCCTGTTTGAATATTCAAAGGTGGGTCGCGTCACAAAGGGGAGGTCAAGACCACACCAACTTTTTGCTTTGGAGATGTTCTGTCGTTGATTTGATTGATGATTATTTAAACTATCTAAAGGTCGTACAACTTGTCGTCCCGGTCTGGCGCGGGTTTTTTCCCGGATGTTGCACGCCCTTTTTTGGCGGCCAGGGTAAACGGGTCTTCTTCCTCGAGCAGGTCGCCCATCTCGGCCTCGATTTTATCCGGGTCTTCGCCGCTTTCCATTCGGTTGAGAGCCTCTTGCATGCCGGGTCCGAGCTGCATGCCGGTCATGTCGGTCAGCTTGCGTACCAGGTCGGCCGCCTGGCGGGGATCGTTTTCATCCATCGTTTCGGCCTGCGAGGCGAGCATGCCCATGGCTTTTTCCATGGTGTGTTCGTCAAAAGGCAGATCGGTCATGGACTCGTCTTCCGATGCCCGGCCAGTCGTCGCAAAGGCCGACATTTGGCGGGTGAGCTTTTCCTTTTTGCACCGCGGACAGGTCGGCTTTTTACGGGTATTGATAGTCTTGGAGAAAAATTGAAAATGGTATTGCACCTATGGCAATAGAATTCATAAATCGGCATTTTCAGCTCTTTTTCCGGGGGTGGTGAGTTGTCGGCGCCATTTTGATATGTCGCCGGATCATGTTCTGTTCATCATGCGGATTTGATGACCTCGTCATCTTCTTTTGGCGGTTCATCCGAGGGTGCTTCCTTTATGACGGTATGCAACCGGGGCCCTGAATCCTTGGATGCGTCTCTCTTTTTTCCGGAGTGACAGTAGCCATGAAACACTGCGCCCGTGTGAATGGTCACCGTCGGTGCGACCAGATTCCCGTAGACTTTTCCGGAGGCATGTACTTCTATGTTGGTTTTAGCGGTCAGGTTACCGGTGACTTCGCCGCTGATCACTATGTTAGAGGCACTGATATCGGCATCTAAGCGGCCGGAAGGGCCAACGATCAGAGTGCCGTCTACCGATATGTTGCCTTTGTAGCGTCCATCGATCCGGATCGTACCCTGGAATGAAAGCCGACCCTCGAATTCGGAATCGGAGCCCAGAAAGGCGCCGATCGTTTCTGCCACTTTTTTCTTGCGCATGGGTTTAACACCTCACTGTTAAGTAGAACTCTCTAGTTAAGCTAAAAACCAAATTCTGTCAATTCACGCCTGCGCAAGTAAAACACCAGGCGCGGAACCGCTAACGTATGTGAATAAGAACGGATATTGGTTTGTCCAAGTTTTCGGGGGGAAACAGGCGGCCCTATCCATGAAGGGATATTATTTATATGATATCGTATGGTTATGTTCCATAAGGGGGCAGCCGGGGCACGGTTCCCAAAAATATGGCCTTTTTTTATGATTTGCAGTTGTTTCTGATACTTTCTAAGAGACCTGACGATATTGACTTGCCATATCGGGTCTGGTATGCACCCCACACTCGTTGATATAGTTGTCACTGATAAAGCAGCCTATTATTTATAAATGGAAAGGATAATACCATGGAAAGAACACTTTCGATCATTAAGCCGGATGGGGTTGGCCGCGGTCTTGTCGGCGAAGTCGTCAAACGCCTCGAGGCCAGCAACTTTAAAATCGCCGCCATGAAAATGATCCACATGACCAAAGCCCAGGCCCAGGGATTTTATGCCGTGCACCGCGAACGGCCTTTTTTCGAAAGCCTGACCGATTTTATGTGCTCGGGACCGGCGGTGGTCATGGTGCTGGAAGGTGAGGATATCATCGCCCAATACCGCGAGCTTATGGGGGCCACTAATTACAAGGAAGCTGCTCCCGGGACCATTCGGGCGGATTTTGCTACCGATATCGAGAAAAACGTGGTGCACGGCTCCGACGCCCCCGAAACCGCTGCCTTCGAGATCGGCTATTTTTTCAACGCATTTGAAATTACAGGCTGATGACGGACCAACTGAATCTGGAAAATATTACCATTGTCCTGCAGCGGCCGCGCTATCCTGAAAATATCGGGTCCGCTGCCAGGGCGGTCAGCAACATGGGCATTGGCCAACTCTGGGTTGCGGATCCGGAGAACTACGATCTGGCCCAGGTCAACAAACTGGCCACCCATGCGGCCGCGGCGGTGGTTGCCGGGATCCGGATTTTTCCGGATCTGAAAACCGCCCTGGCGGAATTCAATTACGTGGTCGGAACGACTGCCCGCTTGGGGGGACAGCGCCCTGTGCTGAATTCGCCGGAGGTCATGGCTACGAAACTGGCCCCTTTGTCCCGTGAGAATCGAATTGCGGTGGTATTCGGCCCCGAGGACCGGGGCCTGACCAATGCAGACCTGCGCCTGTGCCACCAGTTGGTCCACATACCCACGGCCGAGTTCTCATCCATTAACCTGGCCCAGTCGGTGATGATTCTCAGCTATGAGCTGTTCAAGGCCTCTCTTAAAGAAGTCGATGCGTTCGCGCCCCGTTTGGCCAACCGGAACGAACTCGATGGCATGTATGACCAGGTCAAGGACATCCTGGTCCGCATTAATTATATCAATCCTGAAAATCCCGACTACTGGATGAACAAAATCCGGCGCTTTCTAAATCGCCTGCAATTGCGGGCTCGTGAGGTGAGCATCATCAGGGGTATCTGCCGCCAGATCGATTGGTATGCCGGCAAAAATTACCGGGACGGTGTCTTGGCCGGCCAGGGAGACAATCAGGGGACGGAGAAGTCACCATGCGACTCGTAATGTACGGTGAAAAAGGCCGGGAGAAACCCGGGTTGTTGCGTGAAAACCGGATTGTTGATCTTGAAGAAGCCTATCCGGGCATACCCGCTATCGGTCAAGCCTTTTTTGAAGAGGGGTGGCCGGCCAAGGTGGCGGCATGCAATCTTCCGGGAAAAAAGCTGGATGTCCGCCTGGGCAGCCCGGTACCGGCACCGTCCAAGATTATCTGCCTGGGAAAGAATTATGCCGAACACGCCAAGGAAGGCGGCTTCGAAAATCCCGCATCTCCGCTGATCTTCTGTAAAACCCCCAATACGGTAAACGGACCCTGCGATGATATCCGGATGCCGCAGAGCAGCGGTCAGGTCGACTGGGAAGTCGAGCTGGCCCTGGTGATCGGCCGTCGCGGCAAGGCCATTCACAAATCGGCCGCCCTGGATTATGTGGCCGGCTTCATGGTGATGAACGATGTCTCCGGACGGGAAGCCCAGTTCGCGGACTCCCAGTGGTTCCGGGGCAAGGCGTTTGATACCTTCGCGCCCATGGGACCCGCCCTGGTCACAATTGATGAGATCGAAGACCTGGGGAATCTCTCCCTGACTGCCCGGGTAAACGGTGAAGTCATGCAGTCCGGCAACACCCGGGACATGATTTTCGATATACCGACCATTGTGGAAAACATTAGCCAGGACATTACCTTGTTCCCCGGCGATGTCATTTCAACCGGAACCCCATCCGGAGTCGGCATCTTCAGGGACCCGCCGATTACCCTGAAACCGGGCGATGTGGTGGAGTGCCGTATCAGCGGGATCGGGACCCTACGCAACAAAGTGGTGTAACCCATTGCCCGGCGCTTTCTTCCAGCGTGCCGAAATCCTGCCATAACGTCTGCTTCAAGGTTGAAGATTGTTGGCAGCCCACTGTTGACATACCTCACAACCGGTCACATCAATTACATGTAAGCACATGGCATTCGGGTTCAATGTGAAGCTAATGCTGCTATCACAACGGGAGTTCCGCTGCAAACCGCTACCTGAGTGGTCCTCCCTTAGAGCATGTCCTGACAAGGTCTTCCCATCACCGCTTCCTGCAATCCCCCCGAATAGCGAAAGTTTGGCATTAGATAAAAGGAGGATATAATGACAAAAGATGAGATCAATTCATCTGCGGCCGGTGACAATGTGCCTGTTAAAGACTGGTTTCTCCAGTTCATGGTGAACCTTGCCAACCAAAATCGTTTCCAGCAGGATATTACGCTAACGGTTGGCGGTTTTCTCATTTCAGGGACCTTGATCGGTGTACGCACGTATTTTGACGATCTGGGTGACTATTTTGCCAGTTCCTTCGACTCCAACGAAGGCTCCGAGCAGGTACGGGTCACATTTCATGAGATTGGAGAACAGTGTGCCTGTATTTCACCATCCGAAAAAGCCGATGCCCCCTCGTATATCCACTTGAAGAATGTCAGAATTTTCAATGCCGAGAGAAAGGTTCATCCTGAAAGCACAGCGGGAGCCTTGTGGCGAGGGCGCATTTCAGAGATTCAAGGATTTTCGCTGGGGTTAATCTGAATAGAGAGCGAATGCAGGAATCCGGTATAAATCAAGCAGGATTGCTTACGGGGGCGATTTACTCGCCATATTCGGGCCCAACGTTTAGATTGGGTCAAAAGGTAACTTTGAAAGCGTGTCTAATAGTTTTGGTCGGCAAAATCCACCCACCCCCCGGCTTCAACCAGTGAGCGGTCAAATGATGAGATCGCAAAAGGAATCGTTTCGGAATCTTCTTCCGCCGAGATGGTAAGGGTCGCTTTGTCAAAATTCGTTGTAACAGTTGTCAGCCTTCCGGCAAAGTGGTCAAAGAGCCGGTCTATGGTATCCGGCGGCAGTTCCACGGCCATCATGCCGCAATTGAACATGTTCTGCCGAAAAATTCGGGCGAAACTAGGGGCCAGGACCAGATTGATGGCGTTGACTTCAAGCGCCCACGGTGCGTGTTCGCGTGATGATCCGCAACCGAAATTTTCCCTGGCCACGATGATGGCTACATCCCGGGTACTTTCTCCCGGCGTGAAGCCCTCCAGCTTCAGGTCTTCCAGCAGGAAGGGCGCCAAAGCCTCTTTGGTGTTCTCCGTAAGGTACTTGGCCGGTATGATCTCGTCGGTGTTAATATCTGCGCGATCTAGAAACAGGGCGTTGCCGCTGAAATTTTTCATGTGTCCTCGTCTCCGGGTATCTGTTGGTTCAAAGGTTCAAGGGTTCAGGGTTCAAAGGTTAAAACCCGGAACCGGAAACCTTGAACGGGGGACCTTTTCTCCAGTGCTTGGAGAAGTTAATTTTTAAAAAGAGGCGAATTCGTAATTTTGCCCGCAATAGCGGTAGCCGCAGCCGTAGCCGGGCTCATCAGGTGTACGATGCCCCCTTTGCCCATGCGCCCATTGAAATTTCGATTGGTGGTCGAGGCACACACCTCACCATCTGCCAGCACGCCGTTGCTCATTCCCAGGCAGGCCCCGCAGGTGGGATTGGTCACACAGAATCCGGCCTCCATGAAGGTTTGGATAATCCCATCGGCCAAGGCCTCCCGGTAGATCTTCGGGGTGGCCGGGGAGACGATGCCCCGCACCTGGTCATCGATGCGCTTGCCGGCCAGCACAGCGGCGGCCACCTGCAGATCCTCGAGGCGGCCATTGGTGCAAGAACCGATGTATACCTGGTCGACCGGGGTACCATCCAGCTGGGACACCGGTTTGACCTGATCGGGCTTGAACCCGAAAGTGGCAATCGGTTCCAGGTCGTCTATGTTGAAATCGATGACTTCCGCGTAGGCGGCATCCGCATCGGGGGTAAACCGTTGAAAATCATCTAGTGCGGCTTTTTTATCCTGGTAATTATCTCTGATAAACGGCCAAAGGTAGTCCACTGTTGTTTGGTCCGGCCGGCAGATACCGCAGGTGCCACCGGCTTCGATGGCCATATTGCAGAGAGTCATCCGGGCTTCCATGGACATGGCGTCCACCACCGGCCCCGTAAACTCGATCACCCGATTGGTCGCGCCATTCACCCCGATCTTGCCTATAACGGCCAGGATGACGTCTTTGGCATAGACGCCTGGGGACAACTCGCCGGTGATATCAATGCGCATGGTCTGCGGGGTTTTGAACGCACAGACACCCTTGAGAATGCCGACCTCGAGATCCGTGGTACCCACACCGGCGGCAAACGCCCCAAAGGCGCCATGGGTGCAGGTGTGGGAGTCCCCCATGATGATGGTGTAGCCGGGACGGACAAACCCCTTTTCCGGGAAGATCGCGTGGCAAACCCCGTTGCGGCCGATGTCAAAAAAGTCACCGATGCCCTGGCGCCGGGCCCATTCCCTTAGGATCTTGCCCTGCAAGGCCGTCTTGGAGTCCTTGGCCGGGGTAACATGATCGATGACGACCTTGATTTTTTCAGGATCGAACACCCGGTCTTTGCCCCGGGCCACCAGGTCGTTGATTGCAATCGGGGTGGTAATTTCGTGGCAGAAAACAGCATCAAGGGCAATCACCTCGATACCCTCGGCCGGCCGGTCAACCCGGTGCGCGTCAAATATTTTTTCAGCAATGGTTTGGCCCATATCGGTTACCTCAAAATGTTCAAAGGTTCCCCGTTCAAAGGTTCCCGGTTCAGGGTTAAACCTCTCAACCCCTGAACCCTGAACCCCTGAACCTTGAACCTGTTTTATTTGTCTGTATCTGTTTTCAATACGGATAGAAAAGCCGCCTGGGGGATCATGACCTGGCCGACCATTTTCATACGCTTTTTACCTTTTTTCTGTTTTTCCAAGAGCTTCCGTTTTCGTGAGATATCCCCGCCGTAGCATTTGGCGGTGACGTCCTTGCGAAAGGCGGAAATGGTTTTACGGGCGATGATGGTCCCCCCGATAGCCCCCTGGATCGGGATTTTGAACTGCTGTCGGGGGATCTCGTCCCTGAGTTTGTCGCAGGCGTGACGTGCCCTGGCAACCGCCCGGTCCTTATGGACCAATTGGCTAAGGGCATCCACGCGTTCTCCATTGATCAGGATGTCCAGTTTGACCAGGTCCGTCTCACGAAAATCGATAATATCATAGTCAAACGAGCCATACCCCTGGGTGACGGATTTGAGTTTGTCATAAAAATCGTAAATCACTTCCGGCAGGGGCATTTCAAAAATCATCTCCAGCCGATCGTTGGTCAGGTACTGGTAGTTTTTGTTTACACCGCGCCGGTCCAGGCAGAGCTTCATAACCGCGCCCATGTAGCGGTCCGGCACGATAATGGCTGCGCGGATAAACGGTTCCAGCGTGTACTCGATACTGGTGGGATCGGGGTAGAGAGCCGGGTTGTCGATGACCACCTCCGAACCGTCATTGAGTCCGATGCGGTATTGCACCGAGGGGGCTGTCAAGATCAACGACAGCCCGTATTCCCGTTCGAGCCGCTCTTGGACCACCTCAAGGTGCAGGAGTCCCAAAAAACCGCACCGAAAGCCGAATCCCAAGGCAGCGGAGGTGTCCTTTTCATAAATCAGGGAAGCATCATTCAGTTTAAGCTTTTCAAGACCCACGGCCAGGTCTTCATAGCCGTCTGAGGCCACCGGGTAGATCGATGAAAAAACGACCGGTTTGGCTTCCTTGAATCCTGGCATGGGGGACTCACAGCCGTTTTTGCTGTGGGTTATGGTATCCCCGCAGCGGGTATCGCTGACGGTTTTGATACCGGCGATAAGGTAACCCACCTGGCCCGCGGTGAGCTCTTTTTGGGGGATGCGGGTGATCTGAAAGATGCCCACCTCTTCAACCTTGTACTTGGCCTGGTTGGACATGAACATGATTTTGTCTCCGGGCCGAATTCCCCCGTGGAAAACCCGAAAGTGGACGATCGTGCCCCGAAACGGGTCGTAATGGCTATCAAAGATGAGGGCCTTCAGCGGTCCGTCCGCATCACCTTGCGGTGGGGGCAGGTGTTCCACGGCGCCCTCCAGTACGTCGACAATCCCAAGACCCTCCTTGGCCGAGGTGAGGATAGCGGTTTCCGCATCGAGCCCGAGGTCCTCCTCGATCTGTGATTTCACCCGATCCACATCCGCCGCCGGCAGGTCGATTTTGTTGATTACCGGTATGATTTCCAGATCATGTTCCAGGGCCAGGTAGAGGTTGGCCAGGGTCTGGGCTTCCACCCCCTGACTGGCGTCGATCAGCAAAAACGCCCCCTCGCAGGAAGCCAAGGCCCGGCTGACCTCATAGGTAAAATCCACATGGCCCGGGGTGTCGATCAGGTTGAGTTCGTATTTACGACCATCTTGAGCCGTGTACGGCAGGGATACCGTCTGGCTTTTAATGGTGATGCCCCGTTCGCGTTCGATATCCATGGTATCCAGGATCTGGTCCTTGAAATCCCGCTCCGAGACCACATCGGTCGCCTGAATCAGACGATCGGAAAGGGTGGATTTGCCATGGTCGATGTGCGCGATTATGCTGAAATTACGAATTTGTTTCATACTTGGTAAGATAGCCGTGCATCCGGCGCGGTCAATCAATGCGCAGTTGACACAATTTGTGAATATAGGTATATTCGCCTAAATATTTTATAAAAATCGACCTTTTAACAGATTACATCATTTCTGGCAACTACGACTTGTAATGACGATGCCTACAGCTTTAGTCCAAGATAATGGATCGAACAACAGAAATCTGGATAATCGTATCCTGATTGTGGACGATGATGATGCCATTCGGGATTCCATGCAGGAGTTCATCGAGCGATCCGGTTTTACCGCTTTTTCGGCTGGCAGTGCCGAGGAGGCCATGGAACTGCTCACCAAGGAAGAGGTCCACGTGGCCATTACCGATATCATTCTCCCAGGCCGCGACGGATTGGAGTTGACCGACTACATCAAATCCGGTTACGACATTGATGTGATCGTCATGACCGGGTACAGCGGTGACTATTCCTATGAAGAGGCCATCAACAAGGGGGCCAGCGATTTCGTCTTCAAGCCGGTCCGGTTCGAAGAGCTGCTCCTGCGGCTCAAGCGGGTCTTGAAAGAAAGGCGCCTGACCAAAGAGCGCGCCAAAATGCTCGGCAAGTTACAGAACCTGGCTATCACAGACGGTTTGACAAAGCTCTACAATTCGCGCCATTTCTACAACCAGCTGGACGTGGAGGTGGGGCGCTGCCGGCGGTACAACCATCCCCTGGCCCTGCTACTGCTCGATATCGACCATTTCAAGAACTACAATGATACCCATGGCCACCTGGAAGGCGACAAGGTTCTGGTGGCGATCGGTCTGAACATTCAAGACTGCCTAAGGGCTATGGACTCGGCCTACCGCTACGGGGGCGAGGAGTTTACCGTCATACTTCCGGAGACCAACGGCGAGGAGGCGCGCACCGTGGCGGAACGTATCCGGCGGAAAATCGAATCCGAACCACACAATCCCGATGGAGACGCCAGTGTCTCCGTGACCATCAGTATCGGGGTTACCGAATATGTAAACGGGGAAGATGTCGCGACCTTTGTCCAGCGGGCCGATCAGGCGATGTATTCGTCCAAGACGAAAGGTCGCAACGTCGTGACGATTCAGTATTGATGCGTTCTGCTGAAGCCGAAAGCATCCATTTGAATTATTAGGTGTTAAGAAAAAATCAAACCTGCCCTAAGCAAAGTCTGATATCCAACTCCCAAACTATTAGATTTTTTCGAAGGCCATCCTAAGCGGCTGGGTGCATCATTATATTTACCTTTAGGAAGAGATCACCCGCCTGGCCGTCCGGTGCTGTTTTCCCCAGGCCTTTCAGGCGCAGCTTCTGGTCTTGATTGACGCCGGGTGGGACGGTCACTCTGATCATTCTTCTTTTGTACCCCAGAGGGATGCTTACCAGTTTAAGGGTACCGGTGAAAGACTCGTACGGGGTGATCGCTATCGTACCGTACAGATTCAGTTCCGCCGGGGCCGCCTGGGGTTTAACCACTTGCAGCCGGGTAGTGCGTTTTTTCCCGGTGGCCTGCCGCAGTCGGTCCGACATGCCGACGGACGGCAGTCGCGCAAACGCTTTCAGGATTACCATGCCGCCCACAAATCCGCCGATGTGGGCCCACCAGGCCACGCCGCCGCTGCCAGCCTGGCTACCGGCGGCGTTGATAAATTGCAGCACGAACCAGAAACCGAGAAAAATGAATGCCGGGATTTCAATAAACCAGGGGATAAATAAGATCGGGATAAGGGTCAGGATCTTCGCGTTCGGATGGAGCAGAAAATAGGCCCCCATCACCCCGGCGATGGCACCGCTGGCCCCGATGACGGCCACCGGGGACTGCAGGTTCAAGATCATATGGCTGATACCCGACACGAGGCCGCACAGCAGGTAAAAGACCAGGTAGCGCAGGTGCCCCAGATGGTCCTCGACATTGTCGCCGAAGATATACAAAGTCCACATATTGCCCAGCAGATGCCAGAAACCGCCGTGCAGGAACATAAAGGACAGCCAGGCAAACGCTTGCTGCGGCAGGGTATAGTAGGCGGCAATGCGGTCAACCGTGTAACGGGCCGGGACCAGACCGTAAAGATGGATAAAGCGGTTCAGTTCAGGCCCCTGGGCCATCTCCAGAAGGTACACCACGACATTGATGCCGATCAGGGTCATGGTGACGACCGGGTAGTTCCGGGAGGGGGCGGTATCGCGTATGGGAATCATGGAGTGGTTACACTTTAATCTGTTTTCATCATAATCTTATGCTTAATCTTGCTCTTACTCCCCATCACTGGCGGCATAGATACGATTAAGAGTAAGATTAAGATCAAGATTATGAAAACCCGACCACCCAGTACTGACGCATTCGACGCCTGACACCTTGGGCTGACCATACAGCCGATATTGGGAGTATCACTGAATGGCTTGTTTTGCTAAGTTGTCGGTTAATCTTCCGGCGATATCCGCATGCTGATATCAACCGACCGGGCCTGGTGGGTGAGGGCGCCGACGGAAATGATGTCCACGCCGGTGGCGGCCAAGGCCGGGAGTTTTTCCAGGCTGACATTGCCGGAAATTTCCACGATGGCCTGCCGGTCGATCTTTTCCACGGCCGTGCGGATTTGATCCAGGTCCATGTTGTCCAGCATGATGACATCCGCGCCGGCCTGCAGGGCCTCGGCGACTTCTTCCAGGGTGCTCACCTCAACCTCGATCTTTAAAAGATGGGAGGTGTGGGCGCGCACACGCGTGATAGCCGTGGTGATGCTGCCGCAGGCGGCAATGTGGTTGTCTTTTATCAGCACCCCGTCATACAGGCCCATACGATGGTTGGCGGCGCCGCCTATCCGCACGGCATATTTTTCAAGTGTGCGCCATCCGGGAGTTGTCTTGCGAGTGTCCACGAGCCTTGCCGGGTGCCTCTGCGCAGCTTCAACATAGGGACGAACATGGGTGGCAATGCCGGACAGGCGCTGCAGGAAATTCAAGGCCGTGCGCTCACCGTAGAGCAGGGACCTCAATTTTCCGGCCAGGCTCAATATGCCCGCACCCGCCTTTAGCTGGTCCCCATCCGCACAGCGGGTGTTCATTTCCAGGTCCGGGTCCAGGGTCGTGAATACCTGCACGGCCACATCCAGGCCGGCTAGGATCAGGGGCTGTTTGGCGATGATCTCGGCCGTGCCGGACTTTTCCCGGGCGACCAGGTTGTCGGTGGTAATATCGCCGGAGCCGATATCTTCCGCCAGGGCGGTTTCGATAAGCTGTTTTACAGAGTGCATCAGACCATGCCTTTCAAGCGTTCCTTGCTCGCCTGAAGTTTCTCCTGCTTTTCCGTCAACACCTGGTGTTTCGCGCGTACTTTTTCGATGACCTCGGCCGGGGCCTTGCCCAGAAAACCCTCGTTGGACAGCTTTTTGGAAACGCCCTGCAGTTCTTTGTCGATCTTGGCAATCTCCTTGTCCAGACGGGCGGCTTCCATGGCAAAATCGATAATGCCTTCCAGGTTCACCAGGACGGTGGCGCCTTCCACGATAACCGCCGCCGAGGTTTTGGGCTTGTCCGCCGGGACGGATATATCCAGGGATGCTGCCCGGGCGAGATTACAGATCAGGTCCGTATAGGTTGACAGAGTCTCCCGTTGAGCCTCATCCGAAGATTGGACCTGAACCGCCAGTTCCATTGAGGGGGCAATATTCATCTCGCCCCGGATATTGCGGATGCCGGTAATGATCCCCATAACCAGGTGCATGTCGGCCTCGGCCCGATCGTCGCGGACAACACCCGCAGTGTCACCGTCCGGATAGGCGGCCTGCATGACCGACCCCTCGGTACCGGGGAGTTTGTGCCAGATTTCTTCGGTAACAAAGGGCATCAGGGGATGCAAGATCACGATGGTGTCCTTTAGGACCCGGTAGAGCACGTTCAAAGTGGTCTGTTGGCTATCTTCGTCTTCGCCGTAAAGAGCCGGTTTGATGGCTTCCAGGTACCAGTCGCAGAACTCATGCCAGATGAAGTTGTACAGCGCACCGGCCGCCTCGTTGAACTTGTAGTCATCCAGGGCGGCAGCGACTTTGCCGCCGAGGCGGCTCAGGCGCGACAGGATCCAGCGGTCGGCCAAAGTCAGTTTACCGCGCTCAATTTCACCGCCGGCCGTATGTATATGCATTAATGAAAAGCGGGCGGCATTCCAGAGCTTGTTGACAAAATGCCGGTATCCCTCCACGCGCTTTTCGGACATTTTCACATCCCGGCCCTGGACCGCGAATGCCGCCAGGGTGAACCGGAATGCATCGGTCCCCTGAGACTCAATGACGGTCAGCGGATCGATGACATTGCCCTTGGACTTGCTCATCTTCTTGCCCTTTTCGTCGCGCACCAGGGCGTGGACGTAGACATCCCGAAACGGAATGTCGCCCATGAAGTGGATGCCCATCATCATCATGCGGGCCACCCAGAAAAAAAGAATATCAAACCCGGTCACCAGGACCGACGTGGGATAAAAGGTTTTCAGCAGATCGGTTTCCTCCGGCCAGCCCATGGTGGAAAAGGGCCACAGGGCGGACGAAAACCAGGTGTCAAGCACATCGGTATCCTGCACCATTTCCGTGCTCTCGCAGTCGGGGCAGCTTTCCGGCGGCTGCACGGCCACCACCATCTTATCGCAGGCCGCGCAGGTCCAGGCCGGAATCTGATGGCCCCACCAGATCTGGCGGGAGATGCACCAGTCCCGGATATTCTCTAGCCAGTCATAATAGGTCTTTTCCCAGGTTTGGGGTATGATGCGGGTCTGTCCGGTTTTGACGGCCGCAATGGCCTTGTCGGCCAGGGGTTTGGCCTTTACAAACCACTGCCGGGACAGGTTTGGTTCAACGATTTCCTTGCAGCGGTAGCAGTGTCCGACACTGTGCTGGTAGGGCTCTATTTCTTCAAGCAGCCCTTCGGCCTCGAGGGCTTTGACCACCGCGTCGCGGCAGGCAACCCGATCCAGGCCTTCGAACTGACCGGTCTCCGCCGTCATGAAGCCGTTGTCGTCGATGGCCTTGACGGCGGGCAGGTCGTGTTTGCGTCCCAGTTCGAAATCGTTGGGATCGTGGGCCGGGGTAATCTTCAGTCCCCCGGTTCCAAAACTCATGTCAACGTAGCTGTCCCGTATGATGGGGATTTTTTTGTTCAACAGCGGCAGAATGACTTCCGCAGCAGGCAGGTCGGCATAGCGCTCATCCTTAGGATGAACGGCTACGGCCGTGTCCCCCAGCATGGTCTCCGGTCGGGTGGTCGCCACTACGATATAGCCATCGCCTTCCGCGTAAGGGTACCGGATATGGTAGAGATGGCCGTCACGTTCCTCATGTTCAACTTCCAGGTCGGCCAGAGCAGTGTGGCAGCGGTGACACCAGTTGATGATATAGTCCCCCTGGTAGATCAACCCTTCCTCATAGAGCTGTACAAAAACCTTGCGTACAGCCGCAGACAGGCCTTCGTCCATGGTGAACCGTTCGCGCTGCCAATCACAGGAGGCGCCGAGACGCTTGAGCTGATTGATGATGGCGTTGCCGGATTGGTGCTTCCATTCCCACACTTTCTCGATGAATTTCTCCCGGCCGACCTCATGCCGGGTCAGGCCTTCTTCGGCCAGTTGCCGTTCGACCACATTTTGAGTAGCGATACCGGCATGGTCGGTGCCCGGCATCCAGAGGACATTATCGCCCTTCAGGCGACGGTACCGGCAGAGCACATCCTGCATGGTGTTGTTTAGGGCGTGACCCATATGGAGAACGCCGGTTACGTTGGGTGGTGGTATGACGATCGAGTAACTCGGTTGGGCGCTGGTCGCCGCGGCTGCGAAACGTTGCTCCTGTTCCCAAGCGGCGTACCATTTTTTCTCAACATTTCCAGGTTCATACCCCTTTTCCAGCATGTCAGCGCACATCTTTATTCGCTCCTTGCTCCTGCAAATTGAAATGAGAATTCGTTCTCGAAACCATCAAAAGAAACCATTTTGAACCGTTTGTCAATCCGTATGAAAAGAAAGCGGGGATTATTCAGCTAATCCCCGCTCAATACTTAAACGACTGTCAGGTTATAGAGATCTTATATGATACTGTACGAAGCGGTCTCAAAGATTGGATTTTGACTCAAGGTCAAGGCGGCCGTGAATATCAGACCGGAGGAATACGAGTCGTATTTCGAGGATCTGATATGAGCGCCCAACGCCGAAATTGGGTCAAAGGGCGATCTTTGTAAGCGCTTCTAGTCTTGGTCCATTAGCAAATCCCGTAAGCGAGAGATTTCATTTTTAACCGCTTTCTCGACAACGGACACCAGGATTTCTTCAATCTTGCCGGCAAATGCTTTTTCAACTGCTTTTTCGAGAGCGGCTTCCAGTTGACCAGGGTCGATAGCAATTGCGTCTCCCGCTACCGGCTCAGCGGGTGTCTCTTCTGGGGCGGCGTCCGGCTGGGCGGGATGCAATTCTTCGGCTTCCAGAGCTTCTTCCTCTTCATCGGCCCCCTCAATCTCCATACCAAGGTCGAAATCATCTTCGTCTTCATATTCCTCTTCGATCTCATCATCGAGGACTTCCTCATCCAGGTCCACGATTTCGGCCAGGGATTCGCTTTCTTCCTCCGGTGCAGCAGCGGTTTCTTCCATGGGCAAAGCCTCTTCCTCTTCTTCGGCTGCGGCCACCGTTTCATCCGCAGCTTCCGGTGGTTGATCTGGCGGCGTTGCTTCCGTCGCAAGCGCGTCGGCCAGGTCGATCACTTCTTCTTCCGGGGTCTCCTGCGCCGGGCTAGCGTCGGCTGCGGCCTCTTCCTCGGTGGCGGTCCCTTCAAGGCGACCATTGAGATCGATGACCTCGGGCTCCGGTTCTACAGCTTCAATTGTCGCGGCTAGATCGATGATTTCGGCTTCGTCCGGCTCAACTTCTACCGGTTCATCCAGTTCAACGATTTCCTCTGCCACGATTTCGGGCTCCGCAACCTCTTCTGGCACTTCAACGATTTCTTCTGCCACGATTTCGGGCTCCGCAACCTCTTCGGGCACTTCAACGATTTCTTCTGCCACGATTTCGGGCTCCGCAACCTCATCGGGCACTTCAACGATTTCCTCTGCCACGATTTCAGGCTCGGCAACCTCTTCGGTCACTTCAACGATTTCCTCCGCCACGAGTTCGGGCGACGCCGCCTCTTCAGTGGGTTCGACAACATCGGCGGCCACGATTTCAGGCTCGGCAACCTCTTCGGTCAGCTCGACGATCTCTTCCCCGGCTTCCTGGGTTTCCATTGCCTCAGTCAGGTCTACAATTTCCTCGGCCTCCGGTGCGTCTACCTTCTGGGTTAGATCGACCACACTTTCATCGGCGGGTGCGCTCACTTCGGCGGTCAGATCGATGACGCCTTCATCAGGAGGTGGGGCTACTTTTTGGGTCAGGTCCACAACGCCATCGTCGGTTTCAGGTGCGGTGACCTTCTGGGTCAGGTCCACGACGCCATCGTCGGTTTCAGGTGTGGCGACCTTTTGGGTCAGGTCCACGACGCCGTCGTCGGTTTCAGATGAGGCGACCTTCTGGGTCAGGTCCACGATACCATCATCCGTTTCCGGTCCCGCTACCTGATTCGTCAGGTCAATGACACCCTCACCGCTATCCTGATCGGAAACCTTCTGGGTTAAATCGACTATTTCTTCTTCACCCGCTGGGTCCTTTGGCACAACTTTCGTCAGTTCGATGATTTCATCTTTGTCAGTCATGCATCCCCCAAACCTGTCGGTCTATGAAATGGCAGCATTGCTATAATTTGAGAAATATTAACAACTTGCTTTGCTTATGTCAAGCTGGTTTACCATCTGGCGCGGTTTTAAACGCAGTATTTCTTCTAAGTGTTTGACTATCACCGTAAAAGGAGGAGGGGAAACAGCCCCTTTACAGATTGTGGCCCGGGCGATAGAGTACGGCTCAGGCTATTTTTCAACCTACCCCAATAGGCCAAACAGCGATGCGACGATTCAAGATAAGCACCGGGGCGATCAAGGATAACACCTGCGTCATATCCGGTCCGGAGGCCCAGCACATGCTCAATGTCCTACGGCTCAAAGCAGGCGATCGGGTTGTGCTGTTCGACGGTACCGGTAGGGAATATGCAGCGGCCATCCACGCGTTTTCAAACGGGGAGGTGCAACTGTCTGTGCTCAACAGCCGGCCGGGACTGGCTGAATCGCCGGCACGGATTACGGTGGCTCAAGGATTTTTGAAAGACAAGAAAATGGATACGCTCATTCGCCAGCTGACCGAACTGGGTATCAATCGCTGGGTCCCGTTCTGCGGTGTCCGTTCGGTGGCGCGTCCCGATGCTGCCAGGCTGGCCATGCGTACAATCCGGTGGCGCAAGATTGCCAACGAAGCCCTCAAACAATGCCGCCGATCGCAACCACCAACGATAGAGCCCGCTGCCGATTTCAGCGCAGTGTTACAGTTGGCGGCGTCCGCCGCTGTTAAATTGATTTTCTGGGAGGCTGAGCCGACCCCCTTACGGGCTGACGCATCAGGCGCAATATCGAAAGGGGACGTATTTATGATTCTGGGGCCCGAAGGTGGATTTACCGAGAATGAAATCGAGCAGGCTCGCCGGGCCGGTTTCAAATCCGTCAGCTTGGGGCCCCGGATTTTAAGGGCCGAAACTGCAGCCCCGGCTGCCAGCACGCTGGCCCAGTTTCTCTTCGGTGACCTGGGGGACGGGCAAGGTTGACCCCAACCGGATACCCCTACTTCTCTTGAGTTGTAGAACAAGCACACATACATTGGCTGGCCTGCTGCTCCAGCCCGGTGTCAACGCGAGATGATTTTCCAGTTCCGACGTAGCGCCGTCCACCGCAGGCGGGGGGTTGGTGACACGGCCACGGGATGGCCCACTGCGGTGAACAATTGCATATCGGCATGGTGGTCGGAGTAAACGTAGGAAGCCGCTAAGTCCACGTTTAGCCTGTGGGCCAGGCGAACGGCCTGGTCGGCTTTATACTGACCGACGCACACGGGTCCCGCAGCTCGCCCGGTGAACAGGCCCCCTGAATCGACTTCCAGTTCGGTGCAGAGAATATGCACTATGCCCAGCTCGGTCGCCAACGGCTTAATCAGATGGTATAGCGAAGCGGAGAGGATGACCGGCAGGTGCCCTCTTTTCCGATGCACGCGTACCAGATCCGCCATGGTGGTCGACAATCGGCGGCCCATCACTTCCCGGTACAGATCGCCAACCCATCCCGCCGGCCGGTCGGACCTATGTGCCGCGTGAAGAATATAGACCCCGGTATGATCGCCTCTTTGAAACATTTAAAGCCCTCTACGGGCAGAATCGCAAACTGTTTGCCGTCCTGAACAACCGGCCGGCTAACCGAGGAGATATTAATGGGTAAATACGACCAAGCGAAAAAAGATATCCTGGCGTGCACCCAGTGGCTGTCTGAACATGGCTATTTCGGGGCTCTCCGGGGAACCGGCGGCAATGTTTCGATGCGGATAACGGGTAAACAGGCCGTCGCGGTTACCCCTTCCACCCTTCCATACCGGGACCTGAGCTTCACCGACATCTGTATCGTGGATTTTGAATTGCAGCCCATTGAAGGGGACCTGCCGCCATCTGTGGAAACCGGCATGCACATTGCGGTCTACCGCAACCGCCTGGACGTGAATGCCGTGGTTCACACCCACCAGGTAAAAGCCAGCGCCCTGTCCCTGATAGACACACCCCTTCCGGCGCTGTATGACGAAGTGGCCTTGCATATCGGCAACGAGGTTGCCATCGTGCCCTACGCACTATCCGGCACGCCCGAACTAATTGCCAACGTTACGGCAAAACTGGCCAACAACTGCCATGGCTACATCTTGCAAAACCACGGTGCTTTGAATCTGGGGGAAACCCTGGAAAAGGCCTGGCTGAACGTTGAGTTGCTGGAGAAAACTGCAGAAACGTATCTGGCGGCTCTGTCCAGTGGCCGGGAAATCACGCCTTTGCCGGAGGATATCGTCGACCTGTTGGTGGCCCTGCGCAAGGATGCCCAGGACAAAGCCATTGCCAAAAACCAGAAACTGTTGGAGTCGTGATGGGTTCTAAAACCGCGTTGCCCGGGAAGAAGCGGGACAAAATTCTGCAAGCGGCGGTAAAGGTCTTTTCACAAAAGGGATTTCACCGGGCCCGGATGGACGAAATAGCTGAAAAGGCGGTGGCGGCCAAGGGCACCCTGTATTATAATTTCGCCAGTAAGTCGAAGTTGTTTTCGGCCGTGGTAACCGAAGGGATTGAGACTATCGTGGCCCAGATCCAGGCCCAGCTGGCTGAGGACATGCCCTTTGAAAAACATTTCCGCAAACTCATTAAGTGCAATGTCGATTTATAGCTGCAACACAGTGATTTGGCCCGCATTGTCTTCAACGAAGTCTCCAGCGGGATCGAGAACGACATTCTGGCCGACATTCAGCGCGCCCGCAACCGCTATATCGACTGCGTGGCAAGTCAGCTGGATAACGGTCGCCGGACCGGGCACATCAAGGCCGTGGACCTGCACCTGACGGCCGTGGCCCTGGTCGGCATGCTGGACAACCTGTGCAACCTGCATTTGCAGAACCCACGGGCCGTTGGACGGCGTCAACTGGTCGACCTGCTGGACGAATTGCTGCGTTCGGGACTGTCTGTCCGTTAGTGGACAGAAAGTCCACCAATGGGGGTAATGAAGCTGCAGCGGCATCCCGGCCGAGAGGCCGGCTTGCCGCTGCTATCGGACTGGTGGCGGCTTCTATTCCGAGCAACAGGGCGGCAGGGAGCTGCCCCCGGCTCCGCCGCCACGTTCTTGCCCGGGAACGCTACCGTAGTCGGGAACGATTTTTTTCATGGCAATGACATACTGCAGATATTTCTGGTTGAACTTGCTTTTCAGGTCACTCAAGTCACTCTGTATTTCTCCGGCCCGGCCGGCATCCGGGGCCGGCTTGGCCAACTCGGCAGACAGGGCACTTTGTTTCTCAACGATGGCTTTCCGCAAGCTTAGGGTGGCATTGTAGAAGGCCTCTTTTTCACGCCGGATATTTTCGATCTGGGCCGCATTCAGACCGGTATCATAGCCGCCGCCGCAGCCACCGCCGCCGCAACCACCGTAGCCGCTCGATCCATAAGCACAGCCCCCAGCATAGGGGATGCTGCGTTTGCCCGGACCGGCACTCACCCAACTACCTGCTGCCAGAAGAACCCCCAGGCCCAGAATCAAGATCAGGATCGCTTTCGATTTGTTTGACATGTTTTTTCTCCCTTCAATCAAGAATTGTTAGAGGTTATTTCAAAAATAGGATTTTGGTTCAAGGTCAAGGCGGCCGCGAGGTTTCAACCGGAGGAATACTCAAGTATTTTGAGGATAGCGCTAACGCTTCACTCCGTGCCGAAACCAGCGCCCAACGCCGAGATTGGGCCAAAAGACATTTTTGAGATGGCCTCTAATTGGCGTTTACTTTATCGTCAGTGATTTTTCCATCCGAAACCGTCAGCAGGCGGTTTGCATAGCGCGAACTCGCATGGCTGTGGGTGACCATGACGATGGTCGTGCCTGCCCGATTCAGTTCCTGCAGCAGTTCCATGATTTCCTGACTGGTGCGGGTGTCCAGGTTGCCGGTAGGCTCGTCGGCCAAAATCACGGGTGGGCGGTTCACGATGGCCCGGGCGATGGCCACCCGTTCTTTCTCTCCGCCGGATATCTGGCTGGGCAGCCGTTCGGCCTTGTCTTCCAGGCCGACGTTGGCCAGGGCTTCCAGGGCCATCTCTTTTTTCTCCTGACGGCTGATCTTCAGCGCCGTCAAAGGCAGCATGACGTTTTCGACCACCGTCAGGTAGGGCATCAGGTGAAAACTCTGGAAAACGAATCCCAGAAACTCCCGCCGAAAATCCGCCCGTTTATCCTGGCTCAGACCGTACACGTCGATATCATCCACCAGGTAGCGGCCGGTTGACGGTTCGTTCATGGCGCCCATGATGGACAACAGCGTGGATTTTCCGGCTCCCGATTCACCCATGATGGCGACAAACTCGCCCAGTTCGATGGAGAGGTTGATATCTTCCACTGCGGTTACGGTGGCGTTGCCGGTGCCGTATTGCCGGGACAGATGTTTACTGGTTATGTAACTCATGTTGTCTTCTCCTATAACGCGTGCAGGGCTTCATTGGGATCCAGGCGGGCCGCCATCAGGGCCGGGTAGGCACTGGCCAGCAAACCAAGGGCTATGGACAGGGCCACCGACCCACCAAACAGGGCCAAGTTCAGAGGGACCCCGACACTGCTTTTTTCCATGAAGAACTGGAAGAAGGCCCAGGTGCCCCCGTAGCCGGCCAGATATCCCAGCAGACCTGCCAGGGCTGAAATAAGCGCCGCTTCGATGAAAATGATCCGCATGATATGGGTTCGCCGGAATCCAATGGCCCGGAAGATCCCAATCTCGCCGGTTCTTTCGCGAACACTGCCCATCATGGTGACCAGAACCACCAGGCTGCCGACCAGCAATACTACTGCGCTGGTGCCGTAGGAAAACTTTTTGAAACGGTGCAGGGTCTCCATGCGGCCTTTGACCACCTGCTGGATGGCCATCACCCGGGCACTGGGCAGCGCACCTGAAATCTGGCGTACCATTTCGGTGATGGGGCAGGCGTTGCACAGGGCGGCGACTTCCACCATGGAAATCAGGCCGTCCTTGTTGAGAATCTTCTGGGCGGCCGGAATCCTCGAGAAAATCAGGTGATCGTCCTGGGAACCGGTCGGCTCCAGAATACCGGAAACCCGGTAATCAATGCCCTCCAGGGTGAGGCGGTCATTGCGGGCCACATTGAGAATCCGGGCAGCTTCACTACCGATTATGATTTCATTGGGATCGGGCGTGCGTCCCTGTACCCGCCACCAGGGCTTCAGGATCAGGGCGGCTTCGAAATCGACGCCAGCCAGCAGCACCCGTTTAGCGCCAATATTGACGCCGCCGAGCACCACCGGGCCGACGGCGGCCACGTTGGCCGCATTTTTAATATTTCCGATCGCGGCCAGGTCTTCCTGGTTGATCTCCTGCATTTCAAACGAGATTCCGCCCAGGGACAGGCCGCCATAGGTGAGTGGCAGGTTATCGGTTTTCGGGACCGCCAGGATGTTGGCTCCGTATTTTTCAAGCTTCATGTTGATGTCGGCGGTCATGGTCCGGGTAAAACTGATCAAGGCCACCACCGTGGCGACCCCGATCATCAGGCCAGCCAGGATGAAAGCCGCCTTCGCCTTACGCCGTGACATATTTTTTACGGCTATTTCGGTGAGTGTCATGACTATACCTTTTTAGAAAAATTGAAGTACCGGATGCCTTCCACGATGTCCGCCTTTTGAATAATCAAGGTATCGCCTTCTATACGGCGATTCAAAGGCGCCGGGTTACAACCCCCTTTGACTTCGTTGATCCGGATCGAATCGAACTTGCGGCCGCAGTTGCGGCAGATCATCTGGTCGCCAACCTGGACATACCCTTTGCCGGCCGGCCAGCAGACGTCACAGGCGTCGAATGCCGCCCGGATGACACCATCGGAACTTTTCAGGATGAAATAGGTGATGGTTTGGTTGCCGACATTATAGCGGTAGTGCCGTGCCTTGCCGTCGTCGAAGAGATGGACGGCATATTCCACCCGGTCCGAATCCGGAGCGGAGGTGATGCCGGACGTACTGGTGGTGCTGCTTTTACCAAAAGGCGCCAGGGTGACCATGGTGGCTCCAGCGGCAATGAAGATGGCGCAGAGGGCGATCGCGATTAGGGGCAGTTTGGAACGTTTGCTTTCATCGAGAACCGCTGCTTTTTTAGCGGATCGGATTTCTGCGCTGGTCATTTTTCTTTTCTTTTTGGACATGGATAACTCCTTATAACGTTACGAATCATATTTAAGCTGAACAATCGTCTATTGGCGTTAGCATCAGTGGCAATCAAGGCCGATGTATGCCCCGGCACGATGGCGTGCTACGCTGTCATACGCTCTGATGGTACTGGGACCGGAACGTGCGTATACACCCGTCCATCAGGGAGCCGGCGGCCCGTATGAAGTCTGATAGAAATGTAAGGTGTTAGCAGAGAAAGGACTGGTTGGCTAGATAGATAGGACCGGGTCGCGGGCGGATTTCCACATGCGACTTGCCGGATCCGCGGCTTGATGCTGCCGGCCTGCTATCTTGCGTGGAGGCAATGACGTTTACCTGGTTTTGCTGATCATCAACTGCGTTACATACCTGGGTAAGCGCGTATACCTGTGGGGGTGTTTCGTTGCTGGATTGGAACGTGCAAGCACACGTCGGTTCCATCGGGACTTGAACCGGACAGCAGCCGTCCGTCACTATCATGGGCTGCTGGTGGGTTGGACTGGGCGCCATCTCCCCCGCACAATTCCCACAGCAGTCATGCCCGGCCAGGGCGCTGACCCCGGTGAGGGCCGCGAGAAAGCAGACCAGCACCAGCGCTGCGGAGAATTTATAAATTTTGCGATTTCGACGCATAAGCTCACTATTTCAAAATAACACTGAATGAAAAATAAAATTGATTGCTCAATCTGTCAAGGATAAAGTGGTTCCGGCTATAAATTGCTGAAATTAAAAATAAAATAAAGTATGCCTGAGTGCCGTTAAAATAGAAGCCGACTGCCACCATGTGGTAGCCTGGAACGTCCCGTATTTACAGAATAATCTCCCACTATAAAGCAGATTCACTTAAAGCACCTCAACCCGAAGGCGCCCGCTGCCTACCGGCACGCACGGCTGTTCAGGGGCTTAAAGGGATCCGTCTAGTTCCTCAGCCACATCCCGGCCGCAGGCACGGCAGCGTTGGGCCCCCCGGAAAAGTGGGCTTCCGCATTCCGAACAATGGTAGCGTTCGCACTCGGCCCTGGCCCAGGCTGTGCTGCCTTCTTCATCACCCAGGGCAGCCACCTTTTCCCGCCACAGGGGGATGGCTCGTTTCATCACCCGTTTTCCGGTGGCCAGACCAAAATTCTCAACCAGGTCACAGGGCCAGTCGGCACACTGGTGACAGGAATAGTAGCCCTTTGCGCGGATACATTTGCGCAGGTCGCAATGCCGGCAATACAGGTAAAGGCATTCGGGTGGATCGGGTTGCATGCACCCGCGGCATTCCGTCTCTTCCGGTTTGGTTCCGTAAAGACCACCTATGGCGGATTTGAACTTTTCATTGTTGTCGCGAGTGGCGATGTAGACACCGCAGGTGCCGCAATACAATCCGCAAGGGGCCTGAAGATGCTTGTCTTTAAATTCTTCCTCACTCCAGCCTTTCATCTGATTCTTCTCCCTTCGAGTTTAAATTTATCCGGCTGTTTAGAGGGATTATTAGAGCCTATTTCAAAACCGGATTTTGGTTCAAAATCAAGGCGGCCGCGAGGTTCAATCAGCAGGAATACTTCAGTATTTTGAGGATTTGAACCGAGCGTCCAACGCCGAGTTTGGGCCAAAAGACTTTTTTGAAATAGGTTCTAGTCAGCCTGCGGGCCTAGCCTTACCGCCGTCCCGTAGACCAACAATTCGGCAGCACTGCCTACTACGCTGGTCGTCATATAGCGTACGTTGATTACGGCATCAGCGTTCAACTCCGTCGCCCGGGCCCGCATGCGGGCGGCGGCGGTGGCCCGCGCCCGGCCCATCATCTGGGTATATTCGGTCAGTTCGCCTCCGAGGATCAGCCGCACAATAGCAGACAGGTCTTTCCCGAGCCAAACCGCGAATACCGTGTGCCCCTGGACCAGGCCAAGCACCTGGGCCACGTCACGTCCGGGTATGTGGTCCGAGTTCAGCAGCAAAATGGCGTTGTCAGTTTCCTCCACCGCGGTATCCGGGGCTCGCGCGGCGCCTGACATCTGTTCGATTGCCAGGGTTACCAACACAATCAGAATCCCTCCCAGCAGGCTGAATACAGCCGTGCGCAACCACCAGGGAATGACCGGAATGTCGGCCACAATTACATGCCACGGTATGCCGATAAAAACAGTGGTAAAAAGACCAGCGACAAACGCCAGCGATCCAACTTGTCTCAAAAAACGCATAGCCCCCCCTTCAACTTTAGGTGAACCCTTTATCTACATTGATACTGAAATCCTCGGATCGTCATGCAGACAAGTTAATTAGGGCCCAGTAAACACCTTTTACAACTTCGGCCATTTTGACGAAGTCCAAGGTTTCAATACGATCGGAAGGTTCGTGATAATGAGGATTTCGATAAAACGCGGTGTCCGTAATCATAACGGCCGGGTACCCGAATTTCCAGTAATTCAGATGATCCGAAAAATCCACCCCTGGAAGAATGGCTGGTGCTTTGAGGCTTTCAACCGGCAGATCAGACAGCGCCAGGGTATCTCGAAAATGGTTGACCAGTTTGCGGCTACTGAAATTTCCCACCACGCCGATGAAATTGCCCTGGGTAGGGTAGAAGAGCTTCATCAACGGCAGGGGATATTCCTGGGATTTGGGTGTCTCCGTATAATAGCCGATCATTTCCAGGCAGGCCATGCCCAGAAGTTTGGCACCGGCCTTATGCAGCGATTGGGCGTGAATGTAGCTGCCCATATGTTTCGAACGGAAAACGGGCGGCTCTTCCAAAGTATACGCGACCAAATCAATCCGGAAATCGAGGAGTGGGGCATGTTTTTTTAAGAGGCCGGCCACGGCCAGCAGTCCGGCCACCGCGGAGGCGTTGTCATCCGCACCCGGCTGATCTCCGCAAACATCATAGTGAGCGCCCAGCACGAAACGGGGCGCCTTTTCAGGACCGTAGGATGCCAGAATGTTCTTGTAGCTACGCCCATCGACGTCAAAACGCTGCTCGACCGGACGATATCCATGGGCTTCGAAACGGTCGTAGATATAGTCGGCCATCCGGTCCAATGAGATGACATTGTAAAAATTGCGGGGCGGATATACACTGGTAAGCTGTTGCACAACGGTATAGAGCTCCTGCTGATCGACTGCCACCGCAGGGCGCTCATAAGGGATGTCGGCAGACATGCAGCTCCCGGTTGCCAATGTGATCACCGTTGCCAGTAAAAAGTGCTTCAAATCCAGATATGGATCCTTGTATACCATGCCGTCTTTGAGACACCGCTGCTCAAGTTCCGGCCTGGGCGATTTCCTCCTCGGTTTTTGGAAAGCCCTTTTGTACAGTGAGTCGGAACTTGCTGAAAACAAACGACCGGTATTCAGTAGGCTGCGTCTGCAACTTCTCGAGGGCTTTGTCGATGGATTTGCGAGCGTCACTCTCTTTCCAGTCGTTCCAGTCTTCGCGGCTTTGCCATCGGCTGATGACCAGCAATTCCTGGGGATCATCTGTACTCACCAGGGTTTCCCCGGAGATATAGCCGGCATGCTCCATGGCATTGACCCTGAGTTTTTTGACCAATGCCAAAAACTCCTTGTCGGAACCCATCGCCATGTGCCGTTTGATGAAAACAGTCGTCAGCATGTCACCCTCCTCATGGTTGAATATTTTACCGTGCCTGCGGATCATGCGATCGCACGTCGCATTGCTTGGCTCCAACGAGCTATAACCTGGACTGAGGTGTATTTAGTGGAAGTGAGCAGTTAAAAAAATTTACCATAAACCTCCCGGCATTGCCAATAACAATATGCGTATCCTCCGGACAGGTCCCCGATTACCTCCGGACTGCGGGGCGAAGGGTTGCCGGGCAGGTTAATTAATGGTAACAGGCAGACCTCGGCCTTAGAGCGGAGGGGCTGACTGTGGACGTCATGATTACATAGGCAGGAACCCGGCAAGGCCGACCGGAACGGGACGATATGGAGACGGACGGAAAATTGAAGTTGGAGGCGGCTCTGGCCGGACCGCTGTTCATGCTGTCGGCGGCCTTGCTGTTCACGGCCCTGAATCTGTTCGTGAAACTGCTGGGACCGCAGTTCAACGTATGGCACATTGGGTTTTACCGATTTTTCGGCGGAATGGTGGTACTGCTGGCCGTATTCGGACGCCGCCATAATCCCTATCAGGGGGATAACATCCGTCTGTTGATTATACGCGGTTGTACGGGGTCGATCGCCTTCATTTCGATTATTACCGCTATCAGGCTATTGCCAGTGTCCACGGCCCTGGTCCTGTTTTATTCCTTTCCGGCATTTTCAGCGATCGCCTCTTTTCTGATTTACGGTGAAAGGATTGGAAAACTTGAAGCAGCCTGTATCTTCCTGGTTATGGTCGGGGTTGCGATCCTGTTCGATTTCGAACTGTCCGGGGGTGTCTTCGGTCAGGCCATTGCCTTGGTCGGCGGCATTTTCGCCGGCATCACGGTGACCTTGATCCGGTCCCTGCGCGGAACCAACGGGCCGGTCATCATTTATCTGTATTTTTGTACCATGGGGTCCCTAGTGACCCTGCCGATGTTTGCCCTGGATCCGGTTTTACCCGCCAACCCGGTGGAGGGGCTCATGATCCTGGGAATCATTTTTTCCTCCGTGCTGGCCCAACTGTTGATGAACCAAGGTTTTTTCTATTGTCGCGGATGGGAAGGCGGGGTTTTCATGTCCAGCGAAGTGATATTTACGGCAGCGGTAGGAATTGTGTTCTTAGGCGATCCAACAACGTTTCAATTTTGGTCGGGCGGTTTGTTAATCATGGTCAGTATTGTGGCCCTCAATCGGCTTAAGGCCGGTCACACAACCAATAATTGATTAGCGGTGACAGGATGCATGCTTACGATACGGATATCCAACTGAGACCGGATGGCTCCGGGCGTTTTCAGGCTACCGTGAGCGCGCGCTGGTCCATCAACGAAACGCCGGATGGCGGCTACCTGATGGCCCTGCTGGCCGGCGCGGCCCTGGAAACCAGCCATAAGAATGGTCTGTCCATTCTAACTGCCAACTTCATTGCCCGGGCCCAGCCGGGGCCGGCCGAGATAGTTCTCGGACACATGGGCGCCTCACGGCATTTTGATCGCTGGCAGGCCAGCCTGTTTCAAGCAGGGGTTGAGAAAATCCGTTCCATGGTCACCCTGCGCTCCGACACGCCGGACGGGACGGATGCACGATACGAGAAAACGGCCCCGGTGTTGGCCCCTCCGGGTGACTGCGTTCAATTTGGTCAAATGCCGGGCTATAGCCTGTTCGACAATATGGATGTGCTGCTGGACCCGGATTGTGCCGGCTGGACGACCGGTAAACTGGGGGATCGTTCGGAGTTGCGCGGTTGGATTAAATTCAAAGACGACCGTCCGTTTGATGTGCCGGCCCTGCTGCTGGCCGCAGACGCGTTCCCGCCGCCGGTTTTCGCCACCCAGGGCATGGTAGCCTGGGTGCCCACCCTTGAGATGAGCGTCAATATACGCAACCGTCCGCAGACCCGGTGGCTCAAATGCGTCTTTCGTACCCGTTTTTTAAACGGCGGTATGGTGGAAGAGGATGGAGAACTCTGGGATGAGGCCGGCGAACTGACAGCCATTTCAAGGCAGGTGGCCCAGTATCGCAAGGCCTGACGGCATTGTGCCTAGGGCAGGGTGCATGGTGGTGAGAGCGCAAACCGCAGTGCGTCAACCCTTTAGATAATTCAGGTTCCATATGACGGATATTAGACAGGTAACCACCGAGGTAAAAACCAGTCGACTGTACGACTGGGGTGCGGCCCTGCTGGCATTTTTGGTCTGGGGCGGCTGGGCCTTTTATGTCAATCAGCCGGCGGGCCTGGCGGTCGGGCTGACCTCGGGGGCGGCCCAGGGCACGGTCAGCATGCTCATGACGTTCGTGATGATCAAAGCGGTTACACTTATTTTCCGGCACCTGTCCAACCGGGTACTCCAGCTTACATTGCCGACAATCCTCACGATTGGCGCGGCCGCCGGTTTTTTAGTGTTGGTACATTCGCAGGTTGGGACGCCGAACATCTTCTGGACAATCTTTCCCAGCCTGAGCATGGCCGTCTCCTTTTGCGCCTACACATCTTACCAATTGCAGTCCTCTGTTGATCGATAGAAAAGATATATTCTATTGATTGGAGAGCCAAGGTTTAAATCTAAAAGAAGCGGTTTTAAAACTTTCAACCGGACTCAAGGTCAAGGCGGCCGTGAATATCAGACCAGAGGTGCCAGCGAAGCCAATGCCTATCGTGGTAAATACTGGGAGTATTTCGAGGGTCTGATATTCGCGCCCAACACAGAGATTGGGTCTGAGGGGGAGTTTTAAAACCGCTTCTACATGCTATTGTATAGGACATCAACAACTGCCTCCTCTAAGGTGTCTGCGGTACAAAAAAGATCCAGGTTCAAGATGCCGGCGGAGAGCGCCAGTTGATCATCATGGTCGTAACTGGCCTGCGCCAGAACGACATCGCGGTTGATTGCATCCGATCCGGTTACCTCATAATCGTCATACCAGGGGGAGCCGTCCTTTTTCCGGTAGGACTTGACCAGGCGAATACGTACGTCCATTTCCAGATCCGGAATGAACATACAGATATCCCGGCCATCTCGGCGGCGTGCGATGGATCCATGTGAGAATTGCCAGTCGCTTTCAGGGGTATTTTTAGGTTTCATTTTAACCATCCTCTGTTATGCTGGTGATCGTTTGAATACAATTTGGAAGCAACCCGGTTCATCGGAACGATCAGTGAAATCTTTAGATAAATTTCTAAAATCAAAATGTTTTTGTCGTATTACCCCTATGTTTTTTCAGCGCTTGATACCAGGCGGCCGGTGAATACGAAAGGTTTAGCAGCGAATTCCGACCTATCTACATGGGGCTGTTTAAGTCCGGCAGCAATATCCCGGAGTTGATCCGGCCTGTAGGTTGTCGCCCGTCAGTTGGATAAGGATAATATCGAATCCGCGGGTGTCATGGGCTTGAGACGCCAACTTGTTGGCCGGCCGCGCCACTGTATGACCATATGGAGGATGAGCGGTGGATTTAGCGATTGTCGAATTCGAATCATACGCAACATCGGTTGCCCGAGCGCTGGATGACCTCGATGTTGGCGATGTGTTCAGATACCGATCAGGCGTGTTGATCAAGCCCAACCTGATCAACGACTCGCCCCATCCGGTGACGACCCCGGCGGCCTGTTGCCAGGCCATCATCGACTATATCCAGGCCCGCAGTGATGTTCCCATCGTCATTGCCGAAGGATGCGGCGATAGTGTGCTGGATACAGATGAAGTGTTTGCCACTCTGGGATACGCGGCCCTTGCCCGGAAATATGACGGGGTTGCGCTCCTGGATTTGAACCATGCGCCGCTCACCACCCGGCAGCGACCCGAATGCCCGGTTTTCCCGGAGATGATCCTGCCGGAAATTGCTTTCACGCACTATATTATTTCGGTTCCGGTCCTGAAGGCCCACTCCCTGGCCGGGTTGACCGGAAGCCTGAAGAACATGCTGGGATTTGCTCCGCCGGAACATTATTCCGGTCGGTACGGGAGCTGGAAAAAGGCGGTTTTCCACGGCCGCATGCAGCAGTCGATCATAGATTTGAACCGTTACATAACACCCGACCTGACGGTAATGGACGCCAGCATCGGTTTGGCGGATTTCCACCTGGGCGGCCGTCAGTGTGATCCGCCGGCGGCCAAAATAATTGCCGGCTGCAACCCTTGGGCGGTGGACCGTGAGGCGGCCAGACTTTTGCAGCTGGACTGGCTTTCGATTGAGCATCTGAGAGTCGGCTTCGAGTAGAAGTCACCTCAAAGAAGTCTTTTGACCCAATATCGGCGTTGGGCGCGAAGTTCAAGCCCTCGAAATACTAATTGTAATTACCACGATGGGCATTGGCTTCGCAGGCACCTCCGGTCTGATATTCACGGCCGCCTTGCCTGTCCGGCGTAGCCTGTAAGGCGTAGACGATCTTGGACCAAAATCCACTATTTGAGATGACTTCCGACAATAACAGATTAAAAGTATAATTGTTTTTAAGCGGATAACTGGATAGGCATTTCGGTGAATGATCAGATAGTATATCCAACATTGAAAAAGGTACACAATGGAGACCCAATTTTTACCAGCCAAGCGAACGGACGTCAGGGTTTTCAACCAACAGGTTGAAGATGTCAGCAAAAGTCCGGTGATGACCGCCCTGCTGGACACCATGGCCGGGCTGCTTGTCGTCCTCAATGAAGATCGCCAGGTCGTGGCCATCAACGACGCCTTTTTGGCAACCTTGGGCATAGACGATCCCGACAGGGTCCTGGGTTTGCACCTGGGTGAGAGCCTCAAGTGTGAGCATGCCTATAAGCAGCCCGGTGGCTGTGGGACCACTGCTTACTGCTCGACCTGCGGTTCGGCCATCGCCATGATGACGGCCATCAACGAAGACCGGGCCGACGAAAAGCTGTGCGCCCTGACCGCGATTCTGGATGGCGCCAAGCATGATCTCTCCCTGCTCATTAAAGCGCACCCGATTACCATCGAGGGCAATCGCTGGATCTTGGTGATTGCCCAGGATGTAACCCAGCAGCAGTTCTGGGCAAACCTGGAAAGTGTCTTTTTCCACGACATCAACAATATCCTTTCCACATTGAGCGGCTATGGTGAAATCCTGGCCATGGACCTGCCCGACAATAAAGAGGTGCGCAAGGTCAACGAGGCCATTGAAAGGCTGGAAAAAGAGATAGCGCTGCAAAGGAGCCTCTCCAGCCGCAAGGATGCCAAATATCTGCCTAGTAAGTCTACGGATTCGTCCACGGACCGGATTAAACAGGAAACGGGCCTCCTGATCCACCAACACCGGGCCGCCAACGGCAAAACGATCGTGGAAAAGTGGCCCCGTGAAAATATCAAGCTGCAAACGGATGCCCTGCTGGTTTCCCGGGTACTGGGCAATATGATTATCAATGCCCTGGAGGCTTCGGCTGAGGGTGACACCGTCAAGCTCACCACCCTGGTAGAGCCGGCCCATATCACCTGGGAAATCTGGAACGACGGGTTCATTCCAGCAGATATCCAACAAAGGGTATTTCAACGCCATTTCAGCACCAAAGCCAATTTCGGCCGCGGAATGGGCACGTTTTCCATGAAGCTGTTCGGCGAACGCTACTTGAACGGAAAGGTCTCGTTTACCTCCACAGAAGCCAACGGCACCATCTTTAGATTCGAATTACCTCGAAATTAAGCAACTGCGCAATATTGCACCGCGTCATGCCTGACTCGATCCGGTATCCAGCGATTTACTCCAGTTTCCGCATTCAGCTCAAATTTTCCCATAAGGAATTTTATGAAGAGGCGCTTTTGAATTGGCGTCTGGCCTAAATGGGCGACCCTCCTTGGTGGGATGGGTTATCGGGCTGGGGTAGGAGGAGGATCGCACCATCCAGGTTTCCATTCTATATAACCACGAAGTATGCCAGATGGCTCTCTTTCAGCCCACTTTTTAATTTGAGGTCTCATTTTATAATTTTAATTGGATTAACAGTTAGTTGCAGAATTGTGCCGGCTCCGTGGCAGGGGGCGAAAAAGTGCGGCAATTTTACGCCTTGCATGACGTTGCACAGAAAGTTGTGCATGGGGTGCACAGAAAACTGTGCAGAGGCTAACTATGCTGAAAAAATATCTTGACTTATCTCCGCAAACGAGTATAAATCCGACCTTTCTGAGAGCGGATCAAACCGCTCGCGGAAGCCTCGAGCCGAGGTAGCTCAGTCGGTAGAGCAGGGGACTGAAAATCCCCGTGTCGGCAGTTCGATTCTGTCCCTCGGCACCATGTTAGGGCAAAAAAAGGGCCGCTACACAATCCGTGTGGCGGCCCTTTTTTGTTTAGCCCCTATTTTATCAATGTGTAAGTTTAACCCCTTTTGTTTGTTTAAAAAAGGTCAAACGGAGACTTGACCCCTTTCTATAGAACAATGGGATGATAAGAATTCCCTTTTCAGGGTCGCAGAAAGGAAATTCTTATCATCATCTATCATCTCATCTCATCTCTTAGTCGTCATCATCGTCATCATCATCATCATCATCATCATCGTCATCGTCGTCATCGTCATCATCGTCATCATCGTCATCGTCGTCATCGAAGAATACCATATTATCTTCATCAATGCCGATGACTTCATCGGTGACCGGATCTGTAATTACCAGGCCGCTATCCACCGGCTCTTCGCCATTTTCAACCCAGGCTTCAAGCATATCCATGGCTATCATGGCATACCCCTGCATGGGGGTCATCTCATCGGCAAGAACATCATCATCACTATCCCACACGCCGTTGAAATCAAAATCAACTTTACCGCCCTCGCTGGCTGGATCAGACTGATATTCAACGTGCATGCCGTCTTTAATCAGATACAGGCGGTGCAGTGCCGGATTCCCGAACTCTTCCACGGCTTCTCGGTATGCGACACCCTGCCCGTTTGTGGGCACGAGTGAATCCTTGGTACCGTGGAGGTCAATGAGCGGCACAGTGAATTCGGCTGAGTTGGCGATCTTTAGGAAACCATCGATTGCCTCCTGGTTAAAGCCGAGGGTGTCGGCATTTGCGTCAAGGAAATCATACAGCGGCGGTTTGATTGGGTCATTAGCCGGACCAAAATTGAACGCACTGTATGCATTGACAGCGGCGCCTGACTCGCCCCGGGCTTCGGCAAGATAGTAGGCCGAGGAGAAATTTAGATAGCCGATACCGGCAAAGATACTGTATCCTGGGATGTTTTTGTACCAATCGAAATTTCCATTATATCCGCCCCAGATTCTGGCAGAATCAGGATGGAAACCAATGGCGATCATTTCATGGTATACGCTCGGATAGGGCGGTATCGAATTGAGGTTTTCTGCATTGGTTATAGAGTCCTCACCATAGGCCCATCCCATCAGCATGTTTGCCTTATTCAGGGCCCCGAACAGCGTGATACCTGCATGGCCAGCATACTCTTCAGGGGTTACTGTGCCGTCACCGTTTGTATCCAATAGTTCTTTGCGCGGGTAATAGCTTCCAGACCAGGACAGACCACCGTCAAACAATCTCTTTTTCCCTTTCTTCACCCTTTTGTGGTCCAGTTCAAGGGCAAGCCGGGTCTGCAGGCCGCCGTTGCTCATGCCGGCAGCATAGGTGTAAATCGGCTTCATGCCAGTGGCTTTTTTAATGGTTTTTTTGGCCGCCTTGGCCAAATCGATCATCATGTCACCCCAATGCTGGGTCACATGGCTCCCGTTCAGCAAATCTGCGTTGCCGTTGGCCAGGCCTTTGTCGCCTGAAATGCTGGCATACCCCCTTTCCAGCAGCCAGGGCATCATCAGGGATGCTTCGCCATATTCTGTACGGGTGCCAGGCGTACCGAATACAATCAGCCTGCCATTCCAGTTGTCCGGGATCACGAGGCTGATGTTCTGGGTCCGGGATTTAACCGTCAGGGTTCCAAAGACTTCCCATCCCGGGATGGGGTCATAGGCATCAGGGGGATACAGTTTGGAACTGATGTTGTTGGGGGTAAGTTATGCCTTTTTTGCTTTTTCCACCGCAGCCTGTTGTCCATCAAAAATCAGATCAATATCCTCATCCGTTATAGTCCAATAGGCAATATGGTTGATGCCGATGCCATTGGTTCCATCATAATAGACCACATTGGCATTGTCGAAACGATCGTCCAGTTTTTCCCATTTTGTTACACCGCTATAGGCGAAACAAACGCTGGCTGAAATGGATAGTATTACAATAATTATGGCAATTTGTTTAAAACCATTCATCTTTTCCTCCTTTTTCCATTGATTTACCTGAAATTAATTCATACGGCCAGCACACAACGGATCCGGCAGGGGGGTTGCCATGCGCTGTTATTTAGACCTTTGAAAGCATAACGCTTTACCAAAGGTTAAGAGCAAGTTGCATACTCGAAGGAGAGATTGACTTCAGTTTTTGAAAGTTTAATGCATTTTAATGCAGCAAGCTTTTGTAACCAGACGGAATTGTGTTGGTTTCAGGACAGTTTCTTGAAAGTGAAATTCGGGAAAGGCTTTAATTGAGAGATCCCCACCCAGATCATCCAATTTCCGGGACAAATGTTCGAAATACAAGACAATTTTGGCAGGAATGGATTTTGTCATGATCTGAACCTTTTTGTTGAGGCTCTCGCGGGTTTAGTGGTGACTGTGTTAGACTATCTGTTATGGTCGCGTTCAAGTTTGTTGCTATTGAAGTGTCAGGATATAGAACAGCTACAGTATTTGATCTGTCATCTGCTCTGAAGGATTGAACCGCAGGAGAGTTTAGTAAACATCTGATTTTCTTTTTAACGCATTGGCGCCATATGTGCAATGATTTATTCTCAAGTAAATTAAGATAAAGTCGGCATCTACCTGCCTTAAACGCCATTACGCAGCCTTCCCTAATTTAGTTTTACATCAAAGTAGACAATTCAGGCGATTTTGGTAAACCCCATTCCAGATACGGGTACAAACGATATAACTTGAAATCTGATTGGCTTGGCCCTGCCCTGTGACAGGGCCTTTGCGTTTCATTACGGTCTCGGCCTTATCTCCCAGTGTGCCCCACCCCAATTACCCATCTACCTTTGGCACACCCCTTGCTCCTCTAATTAGGTCAACATCAAGAACTTATTAGAGGACTTCGCATCATGACCAATCCCAACCAGATCTGTTTTTACCTTACCTGCGACATATTTCCCTGCCCCTGGAAAACACATTCCCCAGCTAAAAAGAGTCAGAGAGCGGCTTTAGAGCGAAACTGTACCCCTTGAATCACTCCTTCCTGAGTATCTGATAGAGACGATAGAGCTTTGTATGGGGTGTAGGCACTATAATCTTATTGACAGATTCAGGCGGGTAGGTTGATGCACCGAAAACAATGCGGTGACCGCCCTGGAAATTGGGTATAAAGGTGCGCACCCTATGTCATTATGGGTGCAAATGGGGTGCGGAACCATAGCAAGACGGCCCCCTTTTGGAGGCCGTATCGGATTGTAACTAATTGATATTACATTAAGCAACAAATCTGTCCCTCGGCACCATGTTAGGGCAAAAAAAGGGCCGCTACACAAACCGTGTGCGGCCCTTTTTTGTTTTCAGAATCCAGCCCCTATTTTGTCAATGTGTAGGCTTGACCCCTTTGTTTGTTCTTGAAAAGGAAACCGTTGATGAAATCATTTTTGGCACGACGAGAACCAGACGCAGACTGATGCTTGGGTTATAATGATCATCTCGCTGAAGGAATCATAATTACGGACGATAGAACTTTTATACGCAACTTTCAAATTCAATCTATGCTTGCTTATCATCCGATATCCCCTTGACATGTAAGCAAAAATGCCACACAATCAATCTTCACATTTATGTGTGGCGCTAAATTTTTCTATCTGGTGACAATAGCTTTTTTTTCATGTAGCGGGTTTGCCTCTATTGAAAAACCGCTCTGCTATGGGAGAACCAATGCATGATTAAACGTATTCTAGTCGGATTGGGTGGAACACCGTTCACAACCGTGGCCACTCAAATTGCAACGGAATTGGGGGATCGGCACCAGGCCCAGCTTACCGGCGTGACAGTCGTGGACACCAGCAAACTCGACAAAGTGGGTCCCGTGCCTGTGGGGGGGGAAGCCTACGCCCAGCGTCTGCGCGATAGAAAAGCCCAGATTACCCAGGAGGGGACTGAACAAGCTATTGCCGCCTTCAAAGCCCATTGCAGCGAGCAGCACGTCGTTTGCCGCCGTATCGAGTATGAGCAAAAAGATCCTTTTGCCGCGATGATTTCGGAAGCCCGCTATAATGACCTGACCATATTCGGGCTACGCAGCATCTTCGACTACGGTTTTACCTCCGACCCGGACAAAGCCATTATTAAATTGCTGTCCCAGGGGGTTCGGCCGATTCTGGCCGTGGCGGATAACTACCGGCCCATAAAAAAAGCACTGATCGCTTACAGCGGATCCATGGAGTCGGCCAAGGCCCTGCGTCACTTTCTGCATTTGAATCCCTGGCCGGGGGTAGCCCTTCAAATTGTGCATTTCAAAGAGGGGCCTGAGAAAGAACCATTCCTGTTGAAAGATGCGGCTGAATTCTGTGACGCCCACGGTTTCGAAGTCAAAACCGAAGCGGTGGAAGGACGGGCAAAATCGGACCTGCTGCCCTTTGCCCGGGAAAACGACGCCGACCTCATCGTCATGGGCAATAGTGTGAACAAGGCCCTGTTGAAGCGCTTGCTGGCTGATACGGTGCTGGATACCATCAAATCAGCCGACGTGCCCCTATTCCTGTCTCAATAAAATGCCGACATCGAAACCGAAAAGCCACCACCACAACCATGGCAGCAGCCGCTTGGGACTGCTCAGCACGGCTTTGCCGCTGTTGCTCTTTTTAGGCCTATGCTATCTATGGCCTGAGGTGATCGGCGGGCGCGTGTATCAGCTCCAGTGGCCTTGGATACCGAGCCTGGACCTGTACCTACGGTTTCGCCTAGATGGCCTGAGCCTGCTCTTTTGCCTGATAGTCACCGGTTCCGGCTTTTTAATCAGCCTTTACTCTTCCGCGTACATGGCCGGTCATTCGCATGTGGGCCGCTATTTCGCCTTCCTGCACGCCTTCATGCTCTCCATGCTGGGGATCGTTACAGCCGACAATCTGCTGCTGCTCTTCGTCTTTTGGGAAGGCACCACGGTCTTTTCTTATCTGCTCATCGGGTTCGACCATGAAGCGGACACCGCGCGTGACAATGCCCGTCAGGCCATTCTAATCACTGGCGCCGGCGGCTTGGCATTGCTCATCGGTATCCTGCTTTTGAAAGTCGCAGGCGCCTCCTACACCATCAGCCATTGGGTAGGGGCCGGCGATCAGATCCGTCAGCATGCCCTGTATCCCGCCATCTTCACAGCGGTAATTCTGGGAGCCATGACCAAATCAGCCCAGTTTCCCTTTCATTTTTGGCTGCCCAACGCCATGAGCGCTCCCACGCCCGTCAGCGCCTTTTTACATGCCGCCACAATGGTCAAAGCGGGAATCTATCTGTTGATGCGCTTTCACCCGCTGCTGGGGGGTACGGAATTGTGGATGACGACCCTGGTCTTGGTCGGCGGCATCACGGCCTTGTGGGGCGCTGTACAAGCCCTGGCCCCATCTGACCTCAAACGGGTCTTGGCCTACACCACCATGATGGCTTTGGGAATCCTGACCATGTTCCTCGGCGGCCAGACAACACCGACCCTCACGGCAGCCACCACCTTTCTGCTCGTCCACGCCCTTTACAAGGCCTCCCTTTTTCTGGCTGCCGGCAGCATCGACCACCAAACCGGCACCCGCCTGCTGGATCGCCTTGGCGGACTCTGGCGCGCCATGCCGCTGACCGCTCTGGCCGTGGCCGCCGCAACCATGTCCATGGCCGGTTTTCCATTGTTTTTTGGATTTATCGGTAAGGAGATCATGTACAAGGGGGCGCTGACCGAAACGGTCTATCCCGGTTTTGCCACCACGATTGCCCTGCTTTCCAACGCGCTGATGACCGGTGTGGCCGGGACCGTGATGCTGGGCGTGTTTTTCGGCCGGCGCCCGACCGCCCTGGCGGGGGTCCGCGAAGTGCCCTGGACCATGCGACTGGGTCCCAGCATCATGGGAGGCCTGACCATTTTGTTCGGCATCATCCCCTGGTGGGTTTCCGCCAATCTGGTTCAGCCGGCCGTGCTGGCCTTTCACCCGACCAGAGAGGAGATTCGCCTGAAACTCTTTTACGGATTCAACACACCGCTCTTGCTCAGTTTCATCACCTTGACGCTGGGCGGACTGATCTTTGTGAAACGGCACCACCTGCGTGCCTGGGTCGGTACGCTGAGGCAGCGGTTGCCGGTCACTTCCCAGCGCACCTATCAATTCGGTCTCGACATGTTCATGCGAACAGCGGATACGGTGACCGGCGCTCTGCAAAACGGTTCATTGACCAATTACCTGGCCGTCATCGTGCTTTGTATGGCCGTCGCCGTGGGATGGCCCTGGTTCGGCAGCGCTAAACCCGCTCTTGGCGTAACGGCCTTGGACGGCCCCATTGTAGCCGTGGGTCTGGTTATACTGATTTTAGCTGCTACCGTCATTGTGCTGACCGCCAAAAGGCGTCTGGCCGCCATTTGCGGTTTGGGCGGTGTGGGAGCGGGCGTGGCCCTGATCTTTCTGGTATTCGGAGCGCCTGACCTCGCCCTGACGCAACTCATGGTGGAGACGCTTACCGTGATTATCGTCTCATTGGTTTTGCCGCGGCTGCCCGCCCTGGACCGTGAGAAAAAAAAGCCGCTGCGGCGTCGAATCATGCGGGCCGGCCTCTGCGTTTCCGTGGGTTTCCTGGTCACCGCGATGCTGATCGGTATCGGACAGTCCCCTTTAGATCGCAGCCTGACTGCTTACTTTGAAACCAAAAGCTATCTGGCGGCCCACGGCCGCAACATCGTCAACGTCATTCTGGTCGACTTCAGGGCCCTGGACACCCTGGGTGAAATTACTGTCGTCGTACTTGCTGCCTGGGCGGGTATCGCCCTGCTTCGAAAACCCAAGGAGCGTCCTCCGTGCAATCCCTCATCCTGAAAACCGCTACGCGCTTGATGGTGGGACTGATTTTGGTATTTGCGGTCTATCTGTTACTCCGCGGGCACCACGAGCCCGGCGGCGGCTTTGTCGCAGCGTTGGTAGCGGGTACCGGCTTTGCCCTGTTTGCGATTGCCGAAGGGCCTGGCAAGGTTCACCGCGCGGTTCGTGTTCGTCCCGCAACCATAGCCTTCACAGGGCTGAGCCTTGCCATCTTCGCCGGCTTGCCAGGGGTGTTTGCGTCCCGGCCCTTTCTCACCGGCATGTGGTGGAACCTGGGGCCAAAACTGTCTGTAGGTACACCGCTGATTTTCGATATCGGCGTCTTTCTGGCTGTGTTAGGCGCCATTCTGGCCATTCTGCTGACCCTGGAGGAGAGCTGACATGGAAGCCCTGATCGCCTGCCTGATCGGCCTGATGTTCGCCGCAGCCCTGTATCTGATGCTCTCCGGCTCTTTGGTCAAGTTCGTCTTCGGCTTCACACTTATCGGTAATGCCGTCAACCTGCTGATCTTTACGGCCGGTCGGTTGCGACACATACAGCCGCCGTTGATTCCAGATGATCGCACCGGCTTGAGCCATGCGGTGTCCAATGCCCTGCCGCAAGCTTTGATTCTGACCGCCATCGTCATCGGGTTTGCCATGGTCACCTTCGTGTTGGTCCTGCTGCTGCGGACATATGCACACACCGGGACCTTGGACGTGGACGCGGCGTCTTTCTTAAATGAGGCTGCTGAAAAGGAGCTGGTATCCACTGATCAGGATCAAACCGTCCGCGGGGGAACGTCATGAGGTTCCTGCCGGCCCTTCCCATAGTACTGCCTATGGTTGTAGCCTTGGCGTTGTCCTTACTGCGGGACAACCAGCGCCGTTCCCATGGGGTTGCCCTGGCAGGGGCCCTGCTGCATCTGGCTTTGGCCCTGCTGCTTCTGGCCACTGTGTTGAAACATGAAATAGCGGTTTTGTGGGTTGGGGGCTGGCCGGCACCCTTCGGCATCTGTCTGGTCGCCGATTACCTGAGCGCGGTCATGGTGTTGATTACAGCCGTCATCAATACCGCCGTGATGGCATATGCCTGCCATGACATCGATGCCGATCAGGTGCGCGCCGGGTTCTACACATTCATGCAGATGCTGACCGCGGCTGTCTGCGGGGCCTTTCTGACCGGCGACCTGTTCAACCTCTATGTCTGGTTCGAAGTCATGCTCATGGCTTCTTTTGGGCTGCTGGTCATGGGACGCAACCCCGGCCGGCTCGCCGGAGGCGTGAAATATGTTACCGTCAACTTGATCTCCACGCTTTTTTTTATTACCGCCATCGGGCTCATCTATGGAATGACCGGTACCTTAAACATGGCCGATCTGCATGCCAAAGCCGCCGGAGTGGAGAATACGGCCTTGCTTACAGCGGTCGCCATGTTGCTGATGATCGCTTTCGGCATCAAGGCGGCCCTTTTCCCCCTTTTTTTCTGGCTACCGGCCGCGTATCACACGCTGCCGGTGTCGGTATCGGCATTCTTTGCCGGCATGCTGAGCAAGGTGGGCGTCTATGCCCTGATTCGAATGTTTACCCTGGTCTTTACGTTCAGCACCGGGGTCACCCATGCTACCCTACTGGTTGTCGCGGCCCTGACCATGCTCTTCGGTGTAGTGGGAGCCGCCTCCCAAATAGAGGTACGTCGCATCCTCTCCTTTCACATCATCAGTCAGGTGGGGTATATGGTGCTGGGCCTGGCCCTGTTTACGCCTCTGGCTCTTGCCGGCGCTATTGTCTACCTGGTCCACCATATCATTGTCAAAGCGAACCTTTTTCTGGTCAGCGGATTGATGCGGCACACCGGCGGGTCATTCAGCCTAAAAATGATTGGCGGACTTTACAAAACCAACGGGCTTCTGGCCGTTGGTTTTATCATTCCGGCCTTTGCACTGGCCGGCTTCCCCCCTTTGTCTGGATTCTGGGCCAAGCTGTTAATCATCAAGGCCAGCTTGGAGAGCCAGCAGTACGCACTGGCGGTCCTGGCGGCCGCTGTTGGCCTGCTGACCGTCTTTTCCATGATCAAGATCTGGAACGAGGCCTTCTGGAAGCCGGCGCCGGCCGAGGAAAAAGGTTTGTCCATCAAGTGTCCTCTGTCCCCATGGATGCTCGTCCCGGTCTTGGCTCTGGCTTTGGTGACGGTGCTGTTGGGGCTTTGCATGGAACCCGTGATTCAGTTTTCCATGGTAGCAGCCGGACAGTTAATGGATCCTCAGCCCTACATCAGTGCGGTATTGGGAGGGCAACCATGAGCCTGCTGATCCTCAACCTCCTGTTTGCCGGCCTGTTTACGATCCTTCTGGGCAGCGACAGCATTGGTGTTTTTCTGTCCGGCTTTGGGCTGGGTTATGCCGCACTTTGGCTTTCTAAACCCTTGTACCAAAACACGCATTATTTCGTGACATTACCCAAAACCATTAATCTTGTGGCCTATTTTCTCAAGGAGTTGGTGATCTCTAATTTGCGAGTTCTGTGGGATGTAATCACACCCAGACAAATAAACCGGCCAGGGATCATCGGCGTTCCGCTCACAGCTAAAACAGACCTGGAAATTTTTGTCGTGGCGAACCTGATATCGCTCACCCCGGGTACTTTAAGCGTTGATCTGTCCGAAGACCGTAAAACGTTATTCGTCCACGTGATGTTTCTCGATGATGTGGAAAAGGCTAAAGAGGGGATCAAGAATGGCCTGGAAAGGCGTATTCTGGAGGTTATGAGAAGATGATATCTGCAAACGATTTTATGAATCTTGCCGGCCTGGTCGCATTGGCAATGCTCCTGGTCGGCATGCTCTTGGTACTCTGGCGGTTGGCAAGGGGGCCCACGGCTGCCGACCGCGTGATCGCCCTAGACCTGCTCTCCATGCTGGTGGTGGCCTTTCTGGTGACTATATCCATTCATACTCTGGAAACCAGCTACCTCGATGTGGCCATTGCCTATGCTTGTATCGCGTTTTTGGGAACCGTAGCACTGGCCCGTTACATCTCGCGGGCATCCCGAAGGCAGTCCGAGGAGAAACAGGGAGACCAACGGAATGGTTGAATATCTTACAGGACTACTCATGGTATTGGGAAGTATCTTCTGCTTGGTGGCGTCCGTGGGGGTCGTTCGTCTGCCCGACGCCCTTACACGCATGCACGCAGCCACCAAAGCGGGCACCCTCGGTACCGGACTGCTGATTATCGCCGAAGCACTTTATTACCGGCAACTGGGAATTTCCCTGCGGGCCGCCACCGTTATCGTGCTGGTGCTGCTGACTGCCCCGGTGGCCGCTCACCTCATCGGCCGAGCCTTTTATCGTAGCGGCGAGTCCCTGTCAGACCGTACTTGGATCGATGAACTGAGAAGCCAAAAAGGAAAAAACAATTAGAACCCATCTCAAAAAGTCTTTTGGCCCAAATTCGGCGTTGGACGCTCGGAATGAATCCTCGAAATACCTGATGTATTTACCACGCAAGGCACTGGCTTCGCTGGCGCCTCCGGTTTATTCCTCATGGCCGCCTTGCACCACGTTAGGCATTAGCTTCGCGTCACCTTGAACCAAAATCCGTTTTTTGAAATAGGTTCTATATAGCCGAAAAGCAAAGCGAAATTATATTCCTAAGTATCCACGTCTGCAGCTGATGGTATCCAAGCCTCTGAGAAATCTCCATAACGGTAAACTCACTACAATTTTTCACTGAAACATCTTCTTCAATAAGAAACTAATTACATTGTTCATATATGCCCGAGTATCATGCCGAAACCATAGTGCTATGTCAGGGCTGTACCGGTTACGAACCTGTAGGTGTACATTTACGAAAGGGTTGATGCCCTGAAAATTGCGCAGGGGATGCTACCCGAATTTTAGGGACCTGCTTGACCTGCCTCCACCATTGTCCTAATCTTTCAGCCTGCAACCATTCAAATCCGGGGTGATATGATGAAGAAACTGACAGTGCTGACAGTGTTTTTGGTTCTTGTAGGGTGGTGCAGTGCTTGGGGTGGTGACAAGCCTGACGTCGATGCTATCAATGCTGAAATCGAAAGACTACTTAACTCAGGCCAGTACCAACAAGTCATTGATAAGTATTCTGGTTTGCATCTCAATGATGGTGTCTTCCAAAACAGGTTAGGCTATGCTCACGACATGTTGGGGAACTATGACAGAGCAATTTGGTATTACCGAAGGGCCACGGAAATATCGCCTTATGAGCCGGTTGTCTGGAGAAATCTCGGGATAGCTTACAAGAACAAAGGCGACATACCCAATGCTATCTTTGCACTACAAATCTATGCAGACAGACTCCCTGAGGGTGAGCAAAAAGACAAAGTGCTGAAATGGATTGAAAAGCACAAGTGATGATTTCAGGAACAGCAACGTACCCATTGCACCGCGCAACCCACTCACGGTCAAAGTCAAAAGGGCAGTTAAACTGTAAATCGTACCGTCAGGCCCGCTCTATTTCGGCATGGTTTCCATTTCGAGTTCGTGATTGACATCGATACACCCGATCACACTTTGGGCCGCCGGGCACCTGTGGATGTAATTGTTGAAGCATTCCGTAGCCGCTTCCCGTTGGTCATCAGGTAGCCTGAGCAGGTAATGGACATTGATACGCACAATCTTCAGCACGTTGTCCACAGCTTCGATATCACCCGTGACTGTCGCTCTGAACCGATCCTGAAAGGTTCGGATCTTCTTTCCGGCCAACACCGTGGCCAGTGTTCCCATCATTCAGCCGCCGACCGCACCGACCATATGATCTAGCGTAGCGGCATGTTCTTCTTCGGGCGTGACGTTGTAAAATTTACTGATACCACCGTGAACGCCATAATACACGGGTTCGGCAAAGCCTTTGATTTCTGCTTTGCGGGTGGGGCCTTTTTCCCTGGTAATGGTAATCTGGGATTGATGCACAATGTCTCCCATGGTCAGCCTCCTTATATCTTAAAATGGCAGCGCACCGGCGCTGTAAAAAGTTGGCACGGTAAAAAGATCCGGCCTACCCAAGGACAGGGTTGTCCGGAGGTAAATGCCGGAACCCGAAAATGGCGTAAATCATCTATGCAGAACTTCTTCAGGCCTTTTTGAGTTTTTTCTTGTAGCTCCTCAGCATCTTCCACTGGCAGTAGTGTGAGGGGTTGGCCCGGGTTTTTTTAAGGGCCTTGCCCGCAACTTTCATGTCCAGGCCCCCCTTCATGAGGTAAGCGGTCACAAAGGTGCCGGTTCGGCCGACGCCGAAGCGGCAGTGTACCAGGACCTTGCGCTGGGCGGCAATCATATCGTCAACCCAGACAAAGGCTTTTTCCATGGCCGCCATGTCCGGAGCGCATTCATCCGGGATGGGGAAGTAGTAAACCTCAAAGCCGGCCTCGGTTTGAATGTCGTGCAGATCGCAAAATTCTCCGCACAGGTTGACGATGGCATCGATCCCAGCGCCTTTCACCACGTCCAGATCAACCTGGAGCATGGGCGCATAGCCCACCGCCAGGTCGTCTGTTATCCATCGAAGATCGTAGTCGCTCAAGGTTTGCAACCTTTCGCTTTAGGTTGATTAGGCTGAAGACTGAAGGCCCTAAAAACAGGCTGATAGGTGTTTAGGCCGCAGGCTATTAGGTTAAACCCATATATCAGACATATGCGTTAGAGCATTTATTTATAGAGATTTTGCTACAGCCTAACAGCCTATAGCCTAAACGCCTATTTCCTCAGTCCACTGAGGCGAAATGATACCGCCCATTGATAAAATCGTCAACAAAGCCGTCTATCTGCCCGGTCTGTTTCAAATACATATCCATCAGCCGGGTGGCGCCCAGCAACCTTCCCAGCATATCGAGCGCCTGGAGGCCTTGTTCGGAATCTACGTCTTTGAGCTGTCCGTCGATCAGGTCGCTCTTGATGCGAACATCGAAACCGAGCTGCTGCAAAACTTTTTGGAGAAACTCGGCCCGCAACATGCGCTGGGCCAGGTCCGCACCACCACCCGAAAAACGAAACAGGATGGTGTAGGCCGAAGTCGCGCTTTCCCAGAGTGCATCCACAATGACGAAGTGGTAGCCGAATTTGAGGTTCAGGTTCATGTAGTCGCCGGAGATTACGGCGTGACTGGCGAACATGGTGGCCTCCGGGCTGGCGATCCCGCCGCTCATCACGATCCGATCGTGGGCTTCCCAGTCAAAATGGCTGAAATCGCCCCACTGAATATCCGGATGGCTCAATCCTTGCCACAACGACTGCACGGCCTGGTTGGCAACTGCATCAATGGTGATTTCTTTTGCAGCGCCGCTTTCAGCCTTGAGTCCGTCGCCCACATCGAGAATGTAAAAATTCAAAGGAATGGCGGTTTGCAGCTTCTTGGCAAAACTCAGCTTGCGCAGACGATTGTCCGAGATGTGGAACATGGCCCGGACAGCTTTTTCGTGGGCAAACCGAATGACGTCATGCAGGGAGCGGCAGTGTTGCGGCACAAACGAGGCTTTTTCGGGATCCACCAATACCAGCGGGGAAACGAACTTCAGGATGTATTGCAGTTTGCGCATGAACGGACTGTCGATGAGGAGATCCGGTTGGGCGCAGGGGCTGTCGAGCATCTGGTTAACCTTGTCAGCATACACGGTTTTTAGGTCCGGGTTGACGGTCACCATCCGTCCGTGGGTGAGTATCGCCGTGGCGTTTGTGGTGCCCACCAGGGTCGGCACACCGAATTCCCGGGCCACCGAAGCAAAATGGCCGGCCGCGCTGCCCAAGTCGGTGACAACGGCGCTGAGCCGGTTGATTATTTTGACATATTCAGGCGCTGCCTTGCGAGCCACCAGGACAGCCCCTTCCGGCACGGAAGGCAGGTCCCCATGTTCAACAAGATTGTAAACCGGGCCCGCTGCAATGCCGGCGGCGGCGCGTTCTCCGCCCTGCAGTAAAACGTCGTGGTCAATAGCGTCAAACGTACATTCAAGGGCTTCAGCCGGTGCAGCGCCCTGGGGCAACGGGCGTGACTGGAGTAAAACGGGCGCTTGCTCACGATTCACAGCCCATTCGATATCCTGCGGTTGTTCAAAATGGTCTTCGAGGTCCCGGCCCCATCGGGCGAGCCGCAGGATCTGGATATCATCCAGAGCCACTCCCAGTTGGGACTCACCGGCCGGCCGTTTGCCAACAATCCGCAGCTCGGGTTTTTTCGCCACCTTCAGGATGTCGGCTGATGTTTCACCGCTTACCAGAGTTTCACCAAGGCCCCGGACGGCATGGATGCTCAGGTTCTGTGACTCGGGATCGGCAATGTCTGTCGTGTACAGGACACCACTGGCGTTGGCGTCGATCATTCTTAGGACCAGGACGGCCATGGGGGTTTCCATATCCGTCAAGCCGTAACGAATGCGGTAGTATATGGCCCCGGGCGCATATTTCCCGGCGATAACTTCCCGGTACGCGTCGATCAGGTCGTCCGGGGCTACATTCAGGACCGTTTTGTACTGACCGGCAAAAGAGGCCGTCGAGTCTTCGCCCACCGCGCTGCTGCGGACAGCCAGTCTGGTGGCCGCACCGGTTGCGCCGACTGCCGCCGGCCAATGCATGTCCAGCGTTTCTTTGATCTCAACCGGAACCGTTCCCGAGCGGATGGCTCCCTGGATATCGGCGGCAAGGGCATCCAGGGCATTGGTATCATGGATGTCCAGCGCGGCAAGCTGGGTCTCTATATCCGCGCGCAGATGATTGGCCTCCATGAAGCGGTGGAAAGCGTTGGTCGTAATGACGAAGCCGCTGGGAACCGGCAGGTACAATTGGTTCCGCAGGACGGCCAGATTCAGTGCTTTGCCGCCTACCAAAGAAAGATCGCCAGGGGAGACATCTGCTAGCGCGACTGCATAAGGAGGCGCAGGGTCGACCTTTTCAGGAGAGGTCATGAAGCGGATATAGGCGTCTATTTTTTTGTAAAAGAGGGCCAGGTCCGGGTATCCAGCCGGACATACCCGGCTCAGGTCCGCTACGATTTCGCCCACCTGCTGCGAGAGGTCGTGGCAGAGATTTACAACCGCGTTAAAATCCCTGTTTTGCTGGTGGTAATAGATTTCCTCGAGTTCGGCAATGAGTTCATGGGCCCGCTTGTCGTGGGCCAGGAGTGATTTGAAAGCAGCGTATCTCTCTTTGAGGAGCGTGCCCGGCGCGAACACCTGATACGTCCAGTATTTGAAGAGGTTTCCAAGCAGCATGAACGGGGCATCTCCGTTGGTTGGTGGCTTTACTTTCTAGTATAACACTAAATTGATCTATTTAAAGCCTTGGGCAGGTATTTAGGCTGAAGGTGGAAGGTGGTTCATTGAAATGCGTCTTGAACAAATGGCTGTTTTTAAGGTAGCCTCACGAGAGCTGCAACCCGTGGGAGGTGTATCGATATGGCGAGACAACACATTGAGATCCGGCAAACATTCAATGCGCCGGTTGAAAAAGTGTTTCCGGTACTGACGGACCATGAATCGTTCGGCGACCTTTTAGGGGAGCATATCAAGCGTGTGGTCGACAGTCCGGATGAAAAAAAGAACGGGGGCGGGTCTGTCCGGCGGATTCGATCATTTCCGGTGCCGGCTTTCGAGGAGACCGTTGTGACCTTTGTGCCCAACGAACTGATGGAATATGTGGTCAGCAAGGGCAGTCCCATCAAGAACCATCGCGGTCGCATGGCGTTTACGGGTACGGCGAATGAAACCCGGCTCTTCTACACGATCGATTTTGAACCCAAGCTGCCGTTTTTCTTTCTGGGTTCCTTGCTGAAACGGGCGATCGAAAAACCCATCCGCCAGGCAATCCAACGATTCGCCGCCACGTTTTAGAGCTGATCTTAAGGCCAATCCGGGCAGGTAATCCGGATTCAACGCGTCATGGTCCGCCCAGTCGCAGGAATGACAGAAAAGGATCATGATTTGCGGATACCCAGGCGGGCCATCCGGGATGCAAAGGTTGAGCGGTTGACCTGTGCATCCTGCGCTGCCTGGGTGATGCTCCACTTGTTTTTATTCAAGAGAAAATCGACGTAAGCCTTTTCCAGCTCTACCCAGGCATATCCCTCAAATAAAGTATCTCTATACTGCTGATGGCTGTCTACACTGGCAATATCGCGGTTTGCCTGCGGTTGCTGCTGTGTTTCAGCGGCCAAGGAATCTTTCGGCATTTTAAAATGGTCCGGGATGTCCTTTACCCGCACGAGATCTTTGTCGGTGGTACTGATAATGTACTTGACGAAGTTTTCGACCTCGCGGATATTACCCTCCCACGGGTAGTTGACCAGGTAACGCAACACCTTCTTGGAGATTCTTTTGGGCGTTATCCCCATAGCCTGAGCCTCTCTTTTGAAGAAGTAATTCAGGAGTAGGGGCAGGTCCCTTTTTCGCTCCCGCAGGGGTGGGAGATGCAACGGCAGGACGTTGATCCGGTAAAACAGGTCTTCCCTGAATTCCTTGCGCCTGACGGCGGCGCTCAGGTCCTTGTTGGTGGCGCATATGATCCGGACATCGACGGTGCGGGTTTGGCTGGCGCCGAGGGGTTTGATCTCGCAATTCTGAATGACCCGCAGAATGCGCGCTTGCAGGCGAAGGGACATATCGCCAATTTCGTCCAAAAAGACCGTCCCGCCATCGGCGGCCTGCAGAAGACCATTTTTGTCTTCAGTCGCCCCGGTAAAGGCCCCCTTGCGATAACCGAACAACTCACTTTCCAGCAATGTTTCCGGGATGGCACTGCAATTTTGTATGATAAAGGGCTGGTTTTGGCGCGAGCTCAAATCGTGCAGGGCTGTCGCGATGAGATCTTTGCCGGTACCGCTTTCGCCGGTGATCAGGACCGGAAATTCAGTGTGAGCAAAGTCGCGCACTTTTTTCATGACCTCGATAAAGGGCCGGCTTTGACCGATGATCTGGACCTTTGTGCGTATCTTGGCCAGGACCTGCTCCAACTCCTGATTCTTCGTCAACTGGGCCGTATAATTCAGAGCGTTGCCCAATACGATCGCCCCCATATCGACGATGCGCTGCAACAGCTGCAGGAATTTTGGATCGACGTTGACCTGTTTTTTCAGGGGATCGGTTTCAATGAGCTGGACGACGCCGTAAACCTCACCGCTTTTAAGGATCAGCGGAAAGGCAATGATCCAGGCACTTTTCAATTCCATGTCTGCTTCAAAATCGCGGTAATGGCGGGGGTCTTTACCGGCCTCGGCTACCGTCATCTCGCCATGATCCATCACCCAGCCGACGATGCTCTCGGCATCTACGCTGATGCTGGCTCCCGTGATGATGTCGGTGTCACCGCTACTGCCCAGCGACTGCACACACACATAGCGTTCTCCGCGACGCATCCAAATGGAACCGCGATAAACTTTTTGGATGTTCAAAAGCAATTGCAGAAATCTTTTTTGCATGCTTTCCGGATCTAAATCCTCGAACAAAACATTGTAAAATTCCAGGTCAATCTGGCCCATGTTGAATTCCTTTCAGGGTATTAGGCATAAACAGGCGGCTTATCTTTCGACTTTAATCGGATTTTATAGTTAAAATAATTAAATATAAATAAAATAATTAAATAAGGTAGGCAATTGGAGGGTGTAGCGGGCTGTTTTGAAGGCCATTTATCTAAAAATATTGTTATTAAACAGTATGTTATAACATTTTTAATCTAAAAACAGGTTTTCGGCATACGTATTGCTGAAATAAAAAGTAAGGCCGCCCGCACCGGCCGCAGACACCACCATAACGAAAGGGGGAAAACAGATCGAAGATCACAGGTTAAGGGCAGCCTGCCATCAAGATTCGGATGGCGCACGCGATGGGCAAAAAAAATGGCTAAATCATCTATAAAGAGTATGTTCAGATAAAAGGGTAGCTAAGGGTAACTTAGCAGCGCATCCAATGTGCCGGACGGCTTGAAGGTTAGGCGCCTCAAGCAAAGGTCGAAAGAGATACACCGGAACTGGTGGCCTCTCACCGCAACTTTAACCGGGAAGGAGGAAAGATGAAAGCCAGTGTTATGGTACCGGCAAGGCAAAATAGTGGTGGCGGGATAACGATGACTACTGCGCCCAGTTTACCAGGACGAGGCGCCTCCGGACCGAGGTGACAGCCCGGTGCCCGTTTTTACACGGGGCCCGGGTCGTGGGAATTCAATTCAAACACAGGCTCATTCACCGTCCCGGGATCACCCGACCCAGTCGGGGTAGCGCCCCCTTAAAATGCACTATTCATTCCCGTAAATACCAATCCAACCCTGTGGCGCTGACTAGGCCCGCAACCCCCAGCGCCGAATCATCCAGAGTTGCAGGGCTGCTTTGAGCTGATCGGCCGCAAACAACCGCAGATGACGATCCAGCCCGTTCAGTCGCGCGCCAAGCAGAATGAAGAGCGCCAGGACAAGGATAACGGAAACTGACAGAAATATGTACACCGGATTCAACGTACCGGATTGCCGGTCTGCATAGATCGTGCGGGCCTTTTCGATCCAGGCAGGATTGTAAGCATCTTCGACAGTTCGCAAGTCCAAGGTTGGGCTGGGCTCGCCGGGTTTTTGAGGTAATTCATAAGCGCCCACCGTACCCGGAGAACCAATTAGAACCGCCACAACGAGTAGACCCCAAAAAAGGACAATGAATTTGTCAGCCATAGAGACCTCCTTTTCCAGGTGGATTGAAAGTGTAAAGTTAAGGGAGGCTACTGTAAAACAGCTTAGCACTTCTTGAATCTGCAGCTGGTGAGCGGGCGCATCAAAAACTGTTCACAGGTCTCGCTGGCGGTTGGGCTGCGGGCCGGTGGTTGGCGTCTGGAATGTAATGCCCCAGTTTACCATATTTCTTATGGTCTATGTGCAAATTATTACATTTCCCAGCGTGATTTCACCGCAGTGACCATTTCAACTTAAAACTCGATCTCCATTTGCTCCAGGGGCTTGATGTTGGCGGGATCGTTGTGCCGGGCGGAATTGACTTGCGGGTTTACAGGCACAGCCACCATTTCGGTCTCAATCCAATTCGCAAGAATGTCTTTCAATTCCGTCGGATCTTCGCAGTCGGGGTCCAACCAACGGTTATATTTGGCGGGTGTGATAATAACCGGCATTCGATGGTGGACCGGTTGTACCGATTTGCTGGCGGCGGTCGTGATGATAGCACAGGATTTATAGACCGGGGATTCCGATTGCGGGTCGCGCCACTCCTCCCAGAGCCCGGCAAAAGCAAAAGGGCGCTGGTCTGGTAAGGTCAGATAGTAAGGCTGTTTACGGCCTTTGGCCCCCGTCCATTCGAAGAAACCGTCGGCGGGGATCAGGCCGCGGCGTTTTTTAAACGCATTTCTGAAACTGGGTTTCTGGTCCACGGTCTCTGCCCGGGCATTGATCATGCGATTACCGATGGCGATATCCTTCGCCCAGAACGGGACCAGGCCCCAGTGGTATTTATCCAGCCAGTTTTCGCCATCCCGTCTGACGATAGCCAGAACCTCTTGGCTTGGGGCAATGTTATAGCTGGCCACCGGATCACAGGCGGTTTTATCGATGGGAAAATGTTCTGCCAGTTCCTCCAGTTTGCGATAGCCCACAAATCTTCCACACATAAAAAACTCCATAGCGGATATTGATATTTTATGTTTATCTTGCCGAGCCAAACCGGGATGGGAACCCGGCCTCCGGACAAACGGAAGATCTAAACTTTGTCCGGCAAAAGCCAATATAAAATATATTAATACCGAATTTGCAATTGCGAAATCAAACCATACACGCAGCCGATGAGCGGCTGGCTTCAAATTGCGGGCCCGGGGTTCCATTGGCCCGCAACCGTTGGGTTTTTGCGCAAAATGTAAGCTATTTGCAAATAATTCAATATATTAAAATGTTGTTTGCTTGACAAGGGTTAAAGAATTTAATAATTGTTGAGAGGTTATCGGCGAATAGGGCTCCTGTGCGGGTAAAATCGGGGATGGATTTTATCCTGGGCATCGATCCAATTGACCTGTTCCCTCCTGGCGGGCACTTAACCCTAATTTCTGTTCAGGCTTGTTTTATGGCGATCTTGTTAAAAGACAAGGCTCAGGCATTCATAGATGCATTCTGCCGCCCGGAAACCAGTACGGAGGATCGGCGGAGAATTGCGCTGCTGATTGGGCTTTCGTTTATCGGCATCGTTTTTCTGATCCTTTTCGCAATCACAGCCTACCTGCAAGGCAACATAACCTTAGCCCTGGTTGATATCACCACAGCGGTGATTCTGGCCGCAAACCTGCTGGATGCCAGCCTCAGGCAGCAAATCGAAACCAATATTCTGATAGGCACCGTTTTTGTATCGCTTCTTTTTGTATACCTGTATATCTCCGGCGGGGTCCTTGGTACCGCTTTTGTCTGGTATTACACCTACCCTTTGATTACCTGTTATCTATTGGGATCCTACCGCGGCGGGGTCACTTCAGCCCTTATGCTGCTTCCGGTTATAGCCCTGGTGGTGTTCCAGCCGACGCATCCTTTTTTTGTGCAATACAGCCCTAATTTCGTGGCGCGTTTTATTGCGGCCTACTTTGTGGTGGTCCTGTTTTCCTATCTGTTTGAGAGAACGCGTGAAAGCAACCGGGAAGAACTGAGGGCCATCAACAAGACCCTGGAAAAGCTTGTAGCCGAACGGACCTCTGATCTGGTGGCAACCAATGAAAAATTGGGCGCTGAAGTCGAGCGGCGCAAGCAGGCCCACGAGGCTATGCAACTCTCCCAGGAGATCCTGCTGACGATCCTCGACAGCATTGAGGCAACTATCTATGTGGCCGACATGGAAACGTATGAGATCTTATTTATTAACAAGTACATGCGGGAGGTATTTGGCGCCGATAGCAAAGGAAAACGGTGCTGGCAGGTTTTCCGGAATGAAACCGGCCCCTGCAGAGATTGTTCGAATCCTCACCTGGTTGATGAGCACAACGATTCCACCGGGGTGTTTACTTGGGAAGGTCAAAATCCCATAACGGGGAAATGGTATATAAACTACGACCGGGCCATTAGATGGACCGACGGCCGCATGGTGCGAATCCAGATTGCCTTTGATGTGACCGAATACCGTCACACTGAAGAGAAGCTGCGACAAGCTCAGAAGATGGAATCCATTGGAACGCTGGCTGGCGGTATCGCACACGATTTCAACAATTTATTGAGTATTATTATAGGTAACATAGAACTTGTCCTGTATAATGCATCCCAAGATGACAACGTCAACCAGAACCTGGAGGAGATTAAGACTGCCGGCTTTCGGGCCAAGGAAATCGTGGCCCAGTTGTTGAGTTTCAGTCGTATGACTGATGTCGAATACAAACCCCACGCCTTGGTGCCCATCATCCGGGATTCCGTCAAATTTCTAAGATCGGCCATCCCCACCACGATCAGTCTTGATCTGAATTGCCGGATTGATGAGGTCACTGTGCTGGCCGAACCGACCCAGCTATACCAGGTCATGATGAATCTATGTACAAACGCATCCCAGGCCATGGAGTACACCGGTGGGCAGATAACGATTGAACTCAAGCAGGTTACCCTGGGCGAGGAGGTTACCAGAGGTGGTACCATTTTGCCGGTGGGCGAGTATGCCCAGGTGAGGATTGCCGACAATGGTCCGGGAATTGAAACGGACATACTGTCGCATATCTTCGACCCCTATTTTACGACCAAGGCCGTCGGAAAGGGCTCCGGTATGGGCCTGGCAGTTGTGCATGGCATTGTGAAAAACCACAATGGCAGTATTGTGGTTGACAGTGAGCGAGGGGAAGGCACCGTTTTTACCATCCACTTTCCGGTCGTCCAGGAAGAACCGATCGTCGCCCCGCAGCCGGTTCGGGAACTGCCCCTGGGCAGCGAAAAAATTCTATTCGTGGATGACGAGGAGCTATTGGTGCGAATGGGCCGTAAGCAGTTGCAACGGCTGGGTTACGAGGTGGCCGCTTTTAAACATCCCGACGAAGCCCTGGATGCATTTGCCGCTCGGCCGGACGATTATGACCTGATCATTACGGATATGACCATGCCCCAGATGAACGGCGTTGCCTTGGGGGATGAGATCCGCAAAATTCGAACAGACATCCCGATTGTCATCTGTTCCGGCCATAGCGATATCATCGGGCCGGACAATGCTATCCGCATGGGCTTTGCCGCTTTTCTCAGGAAGCCGGTTGTCCTGTCTCACCTTGCCCGGGCTGTCCGTAAGGTTCTCGATCAAGCCCCCCAGGAAACATCCGCGTCCTCAAAACCCGATACGAACTCCAATCCAGAACATTCTTCCGGATCACAAATTCAATCGTATTAGCCGGGTTAAGCGATTTTCCAAATAGATCCACCCGGGCCCAAAACGCCAGCCGGCGCACCAGGTTTTCCATGTTTTGACATTCGGTTTCTATCCCACTATTATGAAAAATTGATAAATTAGCCTGCTATTAGCCTTTTTAGGCAACCGATTTGCCCCCGGGGGTGACAATGTTCTTTTCAAGTCGCCACATCCAGGAAATGCGGGACAGCCTGCTGGCTATTTCAACCCCAGAGTGGTTGTTTCTGGCCTGTGGCCTGATCCTGGGTACCGGCCTGTGGCTGGTGATCAACCGCAAAATCGTGCGCCGGGCAGTGTCCCTTCTCAAAGAAAAGGGCGCCAAACCCAACCCCACCGCAATTTGTGAGAGCGCCATGGGCACTGCCATCCTGGTTTTCAATATCGGACTTCTCTATCTGGCCACCACGCTTCCCAGTTATTTTCTTTTTTCGTTTGCTGTGACGGGATTGTTGATTGGCGGGTGGATTGCCATGCCGGCCGACTCCAATTAGTGTCCCGCCATAAGGGGCATCTTTTGGCCCGGGGCTGCGTTCTCGCTTCCTGTCAATCCTCAACGTAGATGATCTACGCCTCCGGTTGACAGGAATGCTGCGGCCTTGCCCCGAACCAAAATCTACCCCTTATGGCGGGACACTGCTCTATCATGGGGCATCTTTTGGCCCGGGGTTGCGTTCTCGCTTCCTGTCAATCCTCAACGTAGATGATCTACGCCTCCGGTAGATAGGAATGCTGCTGCCTTGCACCACGTTAGGCACTTGCTTCGCGACACCCCGAACCAAAATCTACTCCTTATGGCGGAACACTCAATTATTGCAGGCATCTTCTTGCCCGGCACCTTGTCCGGGCGAAGCCTGCAGAGCCAAGTCGGAAGCTTTAGCGACGACGGATTGAATCGGGTCTGTGGTTTACCATCTACGTAGATTTTTACACGGGACCAAAAATGCAGATTGGAATCTTGCGGGAGTTTATTCTTCGTTGGGTGTGTCGAGAACCTGTCGCAGGGAAAAGGCCAAAACTTCCATGCTGATCGGCTTTTTCAAGACGCGGCGGATAGATTTGGGCTCGTAGTTTTCTTTAGTGATGCCGTCGTCAAAGGCAGAAAACATAATGACTTTGGTGTCTGCTCTCACGGCTATCATCTTTTCGGCGAGGCGGTCGCCGGTTATGGCCGGCATGGCCCAGTCGGTGAGGACCAGGTCGATATCCTGCGGGGCGGACTCGAAAATTTCGAGGGCCTCGGTCGAACTGTTGGAAATGGTTACCTGGTACCCCAGGGATTGCAGCATCTTCTTCAGCGTGTTGGCCATGATGCGCTCGTCATCCACCACCATGATGTGCTCGATTCCGCCGGGAAGGGTATCAAGTGAAAGTACCCGAGCGGCAGCCGGTTCAGCCTCATGGCGGGGAAGTAGGATTTCAACGTGGGTGCCTTTTTCCGGTTCGCTGGTGATGGTAATGTCGCCACCATGGTCTTTGACGATGCCCTGGACAGCCGATAGCCCCATTCCCGTCCCTACCAGCCTTTTCTTGGTGGTGAAATAGGGATCGAAGATCTGTTCGAGGGTTTTCTGATCCATGCCACAGCCGTCATCCGTAATGGTAAGTTTGATATGGGGGCCCGGTTTTAATCCCGCGTGTTGGGAGGCTTCGAGCTTGTCCAGTTGGACTACGGCCGATTCAACGTTGATAATCCCCTGATCCTGATCGATGGCATCCCGGGCGTTCTTGAAAATGTGGGTAATGGCATGGTGCAGCTGGGTCGAGTTGGCGTACAGCGGGCCATCATCGAACGACAGGTTTTCATGGATCTGAACATTCTGGGGCAGAAAGATACGGAACAGCTTGATGGCCTGTTTGAAGCATTTTTTACTTTTGACTGCGGTTTTTCTATGGGGGCTTTGCTGGGTAAAGGCCAGAATCTGCTCCACCAGGTCCATGGCGCTGCCGGTCGCCTTGAGGACTTCGCCGATATCTTCGCGGGTTTTGTCGTCATTGGTTTCTAGATGCACGATTTCGGCAAAGCCGGAAATGGCGTTGAGTATATTTTTAAAATCGTGGGCAATCCCGGATGAAAGTTTTTCCAGGGCCAGGTTTTTTTCAGCCTGGGTAAGGCAATCCTGCAGGCGGAGGGTCTCTTTTAGTTGATGCTCGAGAGCTTCGTGCAGACGGGCGTTTTCAATAGCCATCACTGTCTGTTCTGCGAAAGTTGTGAGCATCAGGGCGTCTTTTTCCGTGAATTGGGAGCCGTCCGCTTTATTGATAGCCTCGAGGGCTCCGATAGGCTTGCCCTTCAGTAGCAGCGGTACGCACAGAACAGACTTGGTCTGAAATCCGGTAGACTCGTCGATTCCACCATAAAAACGGGAGTCTTCACGAACATCCGCAACGATGGCCGGCTCGCCCTGGTCGACCACCCAACCGGCGATGCCCTCTCCTTTTTTGATCCGCTGGTCGGTTAATTTGTCAGCAATGGGGCCGGTGGGCGTATGAAAAACCAGTTCCCCGGTTTCTTCATCCAGCAGGAAAAGGGTGCTGGCCACGGAACCAGCGACTCGGTTGGTATTTTCCATAATTATGGAGAACACTTCTTGCGAATCAAGCTTGCGAATCAAGCAAGCAAGCAAGCAAGCAAGCAAGCAAGCGAGGAGTGGATAAGGCTGCCTGATTCCATCAAGGCGATCAGGTCATCATCATTGAGCTCGGCCATTTGGCGGCGGCTATCAAGTTCATTTTTCGTGGTGTTCATCGCAGGTTCCGTCTCTTTAGTCAGACTTAATTTAACAATTATTAAGCTGACAGACCTGGCAAGTAAAGGAAAAAGTGAACGGCCGGTCTCAGGGATTCCAGTTGGGAAGTAGAGAAAAGATATAAATTAATAAAATCAATTGGTTAAATGTCCTGCGAGTTGTTCCTGACAAACTGTTAGGCGATCTGATAATGGATAACCTGCTGTAATGTATGCCTATCTTAGTGGCTTGGCGGCACGGCCCCGCATTGGCTTTCAAAATCACCATGGGTGATTTTAAGCAGGTTTTCGAGGGGTAGAAAGAGAGGTCGGGGCAGGGCGTCCGTAGCAAACCAGGCCCAGGTTTCACATTTATCAGGTTCACGGACGCGCGGTTCCCCCCGGGGGCAATCTGCCAGCATGAACAGCGTTACGTAGTGTTTGCCATCCTGGGAAAAGAGATCGTTGGTGAAGGTGCCGGGGCGGATGTTTTCAATTTCCAGTCCGGTCTCTTCCCTGACTTCCCGGCGGGCGCAGGCCTCAAAACTTTCGCCGAACTCGAGGTGGCCACCGGGGCAGCACCAACTGCCGGCACCGTGGGCATTGCATCTTTTGCCGAGCAGAATCTTGTTGTCGCGAATGATAATGACCCCGATACCGATCAGGGGGCGCTGCACCATTTTAGACCCTTTCTATGATTGGAATTTGAGATTGCTAACCGGGAGTTAACAAGTTTTTAACGTGATGTAAATCAGAGGCCGCCCAAATTTTAGTGATCCACATAAAAAGAGCCGGTTCGCCTTTGACATTAAACGGGGGTAGACTTACTCTAGAAAGGGACTGTGTCAAAAGGGGACAATTGTCTATAAACGACTTGGATATGGATGATATGCCCGCATGACGCCGGCCTATAACTTTAATAACCTTTCCTTTACCGGAGGTGGCCATATGGCAGAAGATAAAAACGTTCAAACCACCGAAAACAAGGAAGAGAGCAGCGAAGAATCGTCCAACTCCAGCTGTTGCTGTTACTATGTAGATCCCTGCGGGTGTTACTACGTGGATCCGTGCGGTTGTCGCGTCGACCCCTGTTGCTGCTGATATAATATAACCATTTAAATAAGGGTTGGGCTTGGGCCCAACCCTTTTTAGTTTAATCTATCTACCCACACACACAAAACATTCATTTTTTGGGACGGGAAGACTCATTGTGCAATTCGGTCACCTGGTTTGTATCGTGCCAATCCTAATCAGTTTGCCGGCCCGAATCGTGAGCACACCGTACCAGCCGTTTTTCATCGGATAGAACCATTCGGTCGTAATCTGCCCACCTTTACCGTAGCCCGTGTTGATAATCTCCTTGTGCAGGGGTTTGCCGCATTTCAAGGCAACGAGAAAAGCCGAATCGCCCACGTGAACCAACTCGGAATTCTGACAACGATACGTGCTGCCTTCACCTCGCTGGGCATGGACTGGTGTTGCCAGGGCCAGCATCATAAGTACCGTGATGATAAGTTTCATGCGTTTTGCCTTTCAGAGGTTTAAGGGGCATCCGTTTATTAGCGTTCGCCAGATATCAAAATATAAGACTTGGGCAGCCTCTGGCAACTCTCCGGGCCCTGACGCTTATCCGGCATAGAAAAGATTGCCCCATACAACCGCAGCCAAAATTCCCGCCAGGTCGGCCAGCAGAGCAGCCGTGACGGCGTAGCGAACACGCGTAATCCGGACCGCGCCGAAATACACCGCCAGGACATAGAAGGTCGTTTCGGTCGAGCCCTGCATAATGCTGGCAATGAAAGCAGATTTCGAATTGGGATCTGTGCTGACGATATCGCTCATCACGCCGAACGCACCCGAGCCCGACAGCGGCCGGACCAGCGCCATGGGCAAGGTATCGGCCGGCATGCCGATAAGAGCGGTCAACGGTTCCACGGCCCGGATGCAAACTTCCAGGGCCCCGGATGAGCGAAATACGGCAATGGCCACCAGGATGGCCACCAAAAAGGGAATGATGCGCAGCGCTACCTCGAACCCTTCGCGAGCCCCCTCGCACACCGACTCGTAGACCGGCACCCTGCGACTGTAGCCATACACGATGAAAAGGCCCATTAAAAACGGGATCAGCCAGGTGCTCAAATCCTTCAGGAAAAAATCGCCCAAGCCGGCGCCGGCAGACAGATGCCGATATAGATACATGCCCAGGGCTGCCAAAAAGACCAGGAAATAGACTGGAAGGCAGTAGCGTCGCAGACCTTCGACTGCCGGTAACTGGGCCGGCGTGTCATCCGGGACCGCTCCGGTTTCGAGGTTAGGACCTGCCTGCTCGGGGTCGGAGGTGGCGGGTGCCATCTGAGCTGGTCCCGATCGCCGGGCCAGGATCTTGGCAGCCGCAATGGCAACCAGGGTCGAACAGGCCGTGGACAGGATAGACGGCAGCAGGATACCGGCCGGGTCCAGGGCGTTGGCGCCGGCCCTGACTGCGATCACACCCAGAGGCAGCAACGTGACGCTGCTGGTGTTAATGGCCAGAAAAAGGCACATGGCATGGGTGGCGGTGCCCTTCTCGGGATTAAGCCGGTTGAGTTCTTCCATCGCTTTGATGCCAAATGGAGTGGCCGCATTGCCCAGTCCCATGATATTGGCCGCCATGTTCATAATCATGGCGCTCATGGCCGGATGCTCACCCGGCACTTCCGGAAAGAGCCATTTCATCAGCGGTTTCAAACGGCGGGCAATAACCAGCAGCAAACCGGCCCGGGAAACCACTTTCATCAGGCCGAGCCAGAGGGCCATTGCCCCGACCAGCCCGATGGCAAGTTCGACCGCTGTCCGGGCGGCATCAAAGGAGGCCTTGGTGACGTTTTCCATGGTGCCCATGGCCAGTGCCGACAGAATCCCGGAGAGCACCAGGAAAATAAAAATACCGTTGATTGCAGATCCCTTTACCGGATTTTCCATATTTACCCAGGGGCTTTGATCGATGACAGATAGAAGGGTACTGCCGGGCAGAGTATCCAACTGCGGCTTAGCTTGTCAACCGCCGGGTGCAGCTTGGTATGTGTACCGCGAAAATCGGGTACTCCCCGATCATCGGGTAGCGAACAGTCCATTCTGAATCCTGGGACCAAAGACTTGCACAGGTGAGCTTGATTTCTGCAACGCCGCCTGCGGGCATTTCCAATTTGGAAGGCACTGTGGTACAAATGGCGGTAGTTATGCACATTCTCTTTAGATCCTTCTACATTTTGGAAAGGCGGTCACCATATGCTGAAGAAAATCATATCCGGTGGGCAGACAGGTGCTGACCGGGCGGCCCTGGACGCCGCCATTCGGCTCGGTATTGCCCATGGCGGATGGGTGCCCCTGGGCCGGCTGGCCGAGGATGGCTGTATGCCGGAGCACTACCAGGTCGAGGAGATGCCGACGGACAGCTACCAGGAGCGAACCCGTAAAAATGTGCTTGATTCGGACGGCACGCTGATCATCTCCCGGGGGGCGCCCACGGGCGGAACGGATTTCACCCGGGTGCAGGTTTTGCGTCACGGCAAGCAACTTTTGGGCATCGATTTGAACAACCAGAGCAATCTCAAAGATGCCGCCTCCCTGATCTCTTCCTGGATAGAACTGCAGCGCATCGAGGTGCTGAACGTCGCCGGACCGCGGGCCAGCAAAGATCCCCGTATTTACCAGGATACCCTTAATTTGCTGGTATTCGCCCTGGGCTGAAAAGAGCTTGGTATAAGCGAAAGGAAGCGTCCGGGTAATGACCTATGATTATGCGGTGATCGGCAGCGGATTCGGCGGCAGCGTCTGTGCTCTGCGCCTGAGTGAAAAAGGCTACAAGGTCGCTGTAATCGAGAAGGGCGGTGCCTTACAATTACCGCCCTGGCGGAAAGGGCCATGAGCCTGATCCCGCCCACCCGGGACAGGACCATTTTTTCAGCCGCTTAGCCCCTTAAAAGGCAGAGAGATTGCTAAATACAGGTGAACATAGTACATACTTGAGACACGCCATGGTAAATCTTGTCGACGGCTGCCACAGCCCAGGGGGGTAATATGAAAACCATCATCATAGGCTTGATATGCCTGTCATTAGCGGTGGCCCTGATCGCCTGCGGTCACGGCTGGCAACATGGCCAGGTGCCCGAGTCCAAATGGGATAAGGATTATGCCGACTGTGTGCACCAGGCCGAGAGTGCGGCCCGGAATCCCCGGGTTACCAAAGATCCTGCGCAAGACTGGGGAACCTATGGCCAAGTCCGCTACCTGACGGACAAGTGTATGGAAGACAAAGGCTACGTGCAGAAATAGACGTCATTACGGGAAACGCTGCTGAAATATTTCCCGTAGTGGGCAGAATCTAAAGCGTTTCGCCGTTATTGATCCCACCACTGCCTGAACCTGGTCCGGCTGTTTTCGAGATCAGTCGGATTGCCGGTGAAGACCTCAAACGTCACGGTTGCGTTAAAACCGGCCGACTTCAGACTTTTCACCAACCACTGAAAATCAATGCTGCCCATGCCCGGCGGCAGATGCTCATCACCGCGCCCGGAATTGTCACTGATATGCACATGATCCACCCGGTGGCCGAAACGCTCCACGAATCGCTTCAGGCGACGGCCGTCCACGGCACCAATATGGGCATGTCCGGTATCCAGGGTCATCCGCAGTTCTGGATAGCGATCAAACAAGACGGCATATTCATCGGCCTCATAATAGGCGCCATATCCGGGAAACATATTCTCAATACAGAGCACTAGCGCCAGGTCGGTTGCCAGGCGGATGATCACCTCAAGGCTTTCCAGGCCGTACCCCCGCGCAACGTCAGGGACGAAATGGCCCATCCCGCGGACGGCCCCGGGATGGCACACCACTTTTTCAGCGCCGAGGGCTTGTGCGGTTTGCAGGGAGTGACACATTTCTTCAACGGATGCCTGGCGGATGCTGGGGGTCAGATCGGCAATGGAGACAAACGTCGGCAGGTGGCAGATCAGGTCAAGGCCGCTATCTTTTAAAGCCTGACGGATATCGGTTCTTGCGGCGTACAGGCTGGCATGGTGCGCCATGGGAGGATCCATGGCAAGTTCGAGATAGTCAAAACCAAGATCTGCAATTCGATCTATCTCGGCTAGAACAGGTTTTATTGGAAAATTCAATGCGCCGTATTGCATTTGTATCTCCATGGGCCGGGCACTAGAACTGCTTGCAATATTATTGTATCAGTGCAATAATTTATTTGCGGATTTCAATAAATCCACGATCCTCAGATGTAAACCCGTAGTTGAAAATTAGATGAATATCGAGCTATTTTATTGATCTGGCTGAAAATATGTTTCCCGGCGACACTGACCATGCCCTCCGGAATTATTGGCAAGCAAGTTGCACGATCCAATAAGACCGGAACCTTGAAGCTGCCCTGAATTGCACTGCCTGCGCCTCCACGCCGTCGAGATCTGAGTCTGGACAACATCCGCTGACGAGATAAGAGACCCGAGGTATGTTTACTTCCAATCGTACTTCTGACCGGCAAAACTCGTTTGAACCCATCCCACCCGGATCTAAACAGGGTAATAGGCGGTTAAACGCCGGTTTCTTCCTGACCTTCCTGGTTATGTTTGCCATGTGGCTGGTGTTTTCAGGAAGATTCGACGCCTTCCACCTGATCCTGGGGGTGCTTTCCAGCATAATAGTCGCCTTTCTATCCGGGGATTTGCTCTTTCCGGCCGCCCTGGATCGGGCCCTGCCCCTCGTGTGGCTACGGTTTATCGGCTACATCCCGTGGCTGCTTCTCCAGATTCTAAAGGCCAACCTGCATGTCATGTACCTTGTGTTTCACCCCCGTATGCGGGAGTTGATCGATCCTCAGATTATTGAATTCGACAGCCAGCTGTCAAGCGATGTCGCCCGCATGACCTTTGCCAACTCAATTACGCTGACACCGGGAACCATTACGGTCAATGTGACCGCCATCGGTAAGTTCTCGGTGCATTGCATTGATGCCGAATCCGGAAAACCGCTCCCTGGAGAAATGGAAGCGAAAATTGCGCAGGTATTCATGGAATAATGGATCTCTTCTTCTTTTATGCCAGTCTTTACATAGGGTTGATCATGCTACTGTCCCTTTACCGGGCTGTGGTGGGCCCGACAGTGCTCGATCGGCTGATCGGCGTCAACGCCATTGGGAGTAAAACCACTGTGCTGCTTGTGATGATCGGCCTGCTGTATCAGCGGGTCGATATGTTTGTGGACATTGCCTTGGCATACGCGATGTTGAATTTTATAGCCGTGCTGGCCGCTTCGCGTTATTTCCAGAAGCGCAAAGGGCTGTACGATGAAACCCGGCCAGGTGAAAGGTGAGGGCATGGACGCCGTGATTATCATACTGATGGTGAGCGGGTTGCTGTTTTTCACCGGAGGAACCATCGGCATCATCCGGTTGCCGGATTTTTATACCCGTCTGCACCCGGCCGGCAAACTGGATACCGCCGGCCACGTGTTGGCCATGGCGGCCATGGCGCTTTATACCGTGCAGGTGTTCTCCGGCCAAAACCTTTTGACGGCCGTAAAGATAATGCTGATCGTTGTTTTTGTGTTCTTCACCAGTCCCACGGCGACCCATGCCATCATCGACGCGGGCGTCCGGGCCGGTTTGCAGCCCTGGACCCGTAGAAAGGAAGGCCCATGATCTGGACGCTCGAAATGATCGTATTGACCATGGTGGTGATTACTGCGGTGGCGGCGATCTCGGTGAAAGACCTGCTCGGTGCGGCGGTATTGTTCGGCGCCTACAGTTTCATGATGTGCCTGCTGTGGGCCATCATGGGGGCTGTGGATGTGGCTTTCACCGAAGCATCCGTGGGGGCCGGCATCAGCACCGTGCTCTTCGTGGCGGCCGTATTTCGCACTTCCAGGAGATCAAAAGATTGAAAACGGTTGAAAAATTCATCGTACTGCTTTTTGGCTGTTTTTTGATTTACTGCACCTTTGATTTTCCGGACTGGAGTGATCCCGGGTCACCGGCCAGTACGCATGTGTCGCCCTACTATATCGAAAAGACGCTTACGGATACCGCCGTGCCCAACGTGGTAACCGCCATTCTGGCCGATTATCGCGGATTTGATACGCTGTTCGAGACCATTGTTATTTTCACGGCCGTTATGGCCTGCTTTTTGCTGCTGAGACAGTATAAGATCGATGAACCGATCGCCCGTATGTATCGGCATATCCCTACCGGCACGACCTTCCGGATTAAAAGCGGCGGCAAATACCCCCGCGAATCAGCTGATTTTGAAAGAATCGACCTGCAGTATGTGCCCTATGGCGTTGTTGTCAAAACCACCTGCCGCCTGATCATTCCGTTTGTGCAACTCTTTGCTCTGTATGTGATTGCCCACGGACATCACAGTCCCGGCGGCGGCTTCCAGGGCGGCGTTATTTTGGGTGCCACTGTTATCGTCTTTGCCATATCCCACACGCTCAGGTCTGCGGAGCACCGGGTCGGTGAAAAGATTGCAGCCGTGCTCTGTACCCTGGGGGTTTTTATCTATACCGCCACCGGCGGCCTTTGCATGCTGTTGGGAGATAATTTCCTGGATTATGGTGCCTTGGCACCGATTTTCGGTACAGACCCGGTGATGGCCCGGTCCCATGGTATTCTCGTGGTTGAGATCGGCGTGGGTTTGGCCGTCATGGCTGCCATGATCAGTCTCTACTACAACGTGTCCTCGGCAGGAAAGCTGGACGAGGGGCTATAGGCATGCCTGAACCATTGATGATCATTACCGCGAAACTCAACTACTGGATTTACATCGTCCTCATGATGGTCGGTTTGTATGCCATGATTGCCAAAAACAACCTGGTAAAGAAGATCATCGGGATGAATATCCTCCAGACGGCCGTTATTCTTTTTTTTATTTCTACCAGTGCCAAGCAGGGGGCCACCATACCGATCCTGGAACACACCCATGGTCCCGGTCCCCAGGTTGTCCAGGCAGTCCACTATGCCAATCCCCTGCCGCATGTTCTGATGCTGACGGCTATTGTGGTCGCCGTGGCAACTTTCGGTGTTGCCCTGGCGTTGATTATCAGACTCTACCGGGAGTACCGCACGTTGGAAGAAGATGAGATCCTAAATCAGCTGGAAGAAGAGTAAAGGCCGCAAAGGGACCAAGGAATATTTTGCGGATGTTTCCAAGAGGGGAGCATTATGGTCACCATTGAAGATTTAAGAGAGATCGTCATCATGACCCATCTTGAACACGAAATGCTGGAACGCGTATGCCGGACCGTCGACGTGCTGTCGTACAATGAGCAGGAGGTTATTTTCAAACAAGGCGACACGGCTGATCGGTTCTACATGGTCAAACAGGGCAAGGTGCTGCTCGAACAGAAGATGACGGATATGGTAACCGTCTCCGTGGGCGCCATCAATCCCGGCCATTCATTCGGCTGGTCAACCATGATAGATGAAGGATACTACACCACCGACGCCGTGTGTGCGGAGCCCTGCGAGATATTTTCCATACGCAGCAGCCAGCTGCGTAACATGTGTACCGAGGACCCGCGCATGGGATTCATGCTGCTCCAGAGGCTGCTGGTAATCCTGAAAAAACGTTATGAGCAGCGTACGGAACAATTTCTGCAAGTCATCCAACATCATCCGGACATGCGAGATCTCTTTTAGAGGCTATGGAGCTACAATTTCCAACCATGATTATCATCTGCCCGCTGGTGGCATCGTTTTTAATATTTCTGTCCGGTTGGTGGTACCGCCAGTGGACCTACCCCATAGCCGTAGCGGCTCTGCTGGTGTGCCTGACCTTAGCCGGCGGCATATTGAAAGCCGTTTTAGAGCAGGGTACCATTGACTACTGGCTTAGCGGCTGGCAACCCCCCTGGGGGATCGAATACCGGATTGACCATTTGAATGCGATCATGCTGGTGTTGGTGACCCTGCTGGCCCTGCTGGCGGCCATCCATGCCCGCCGAAGTATCGCGCAGGAAGTACCGGAAAAAGAAGCGCTCTTCTGGGGCCTCTATATCCTGATGATAACCGGTTTGCTGGGTATCTGCATCACCGGCGACCTGTTTAACCTTTTCGTCATGCTGGAAGTTGCCTCGCTGTCAAGCTATGCTTTGATTGCCATCGGCTCTCGGGTTGCCCTGTTCGCCAGTTTTCGCTACCTCATCATGGGCACACTGGGGGCCTGTTTTTATCTGCTGGGCGTGGGTCATCTTTACATCGCCACCGGTTCTTTGAACATGGCCGATCTGGCCGGGATCCTGCCTCAGGTTTACCACTCGCGCGCGATACTGGCCGGTTTTACCTTCATCCTGATCGGGTTGGGCATCAAGATGGCCCTGTTTCCCCTGCATGCCTGGCTTCCGGACGCCTACAGCCGAGCACCTGCCGCAGTCAGCGCGGCGGTGGCCCCCCTGATGACCAAGGTGATGGCCTATGTGACCATCCGCGTGATGTTCACCGTGTTTCAACCGGAGTTTGCCATCTCGCTGCTGCGGGTAACCGATGTGCTGGTCTGGGTGGGCAGCGCGGCTATTATCTTCGGAGCCGTTATGGCGTTGTCGCAAACCGATTTCAGGCGCATGCTGTCCTATGTGATCATTGCTGAAATGGGTTATATCGTAGGGGGGATCGGGGTGGCCAACGACATGGCCTTACGAGGGGTAATCTTCCATATCCTCAATGACGCGTTGATGATGGCCTGCCTTTTCCTGGTAGCCGGGCAGGTGCGTTATCAGACCGGCAACAACCGGCTGGAAGACTTTCAAGGATTTTTCAACACGATGCCCATAACGGCCTTTGCGTTTACGGTCGGCGCCCTGGCAGTTATCGGCGTGCCGCCGGCCTGCGGCTTTTTCAGCAAGTGGTATCTGCTGCTGGGTGGCATCCAGGCAAACCAGTGGGGTTTCGTTGCGGCACTTGTGATCTGCACCCTGATCAACGTTGCCCTGTTTTTCAGGGTCTTCGACAAAGGCCTTTACACACATGCCGCCGATGACCATGCAATGCTCGGCGATAAAACTAAAAGTTCGGCTACCGGCGAAGCCCCGCTCAGCATGCTGGTCCCCGCATCTGTAGTGGCCCTGATAATTCTTTTGGTTGGCATCTTCAATCAGGTGATCGTCAGTGAAGTCATCCGTTTTGCGGTTCCGCCCGGTTTATAAGACCGGCTAAACGAACACATGTACCCACAGCCCCTATGACGACGCTTATTCACATTACCCATCGCCCGGCGTGGGCGGTCCTTTGCCCTTTGCTGGCAGCGGTGCTGATCCTGTTATACCGCAAGCGGCCCAATGCCAGAGAAGGCTGTGTGCTCCTCGGCGGGGTAGGGCTATGTGCCTTGGTCCTGTCTATGGTTCCCACCGTCCTGCGCCAGGGCCCCATTCAATTCGTCGGGGTGACGCTGTTTCCCGGCGTGGATTTTGCTCTGCGCGTAGATGCCCTGGGGCTGATATTCGCAATCACGTCCTCTTGCCTCTGGGTCCTGGTATCCCTTTATTCCATCGGTTATATGCGTTCTTTGGAGGAGCATGCCCAGACGCGTTTTTACTTCTGTTTCGCCGTAGCCCTGTCGAGCGCCATTGGCATTGCCTTTTCCGCCAATCTGGTCACGCTGTTTATCTTCTATGAAATCCTGACGCTGTCGACCTACCCGCTGGTGGCCCATGAAGAAACGCCCAAAGCCCTGTCCGCCGGACACAAATACCTGGCCTACCTGCTCACGGGTGGTGCCTTTTTCCTGGTCGCCATCATCATGACCTATCAATTGGTCGGCCATACTGAATTCGACTACCGGGGGATCCTGCAACCGGCTTTGGCGACAACTGCGCCTTTGACCCTGCAGGTGATGTTTGTTTTTTTTCTGCTCGGCTTTGCCAAGGCGGCCTGGATGCCCGTCCACGCCTGGCTGCCGACCGCCATGGTGGCGCCCACGCCGGTGAGCGCCCTGTTGCACGCCGTTGCCGTGGTAAAAGCAGGCGTCTTTGGGATTATTCGGATAGTCTTCTATCTCTACGGGACCGATGTCATGGACGTTCTGGGACTCGGTTTGCTGCTCGCCTGTCTGGCCGCCTTTACGGTGATCGTCGCCAATCTATATGCCATGGGGCAGGACAACCTCAAGCGGCTGCTGGCCTACTCTACAATCAACCAATTGTCTTTTATTATCCTGGGTGCCGCTGTGCTGAGTCCCCGGGCGGCCATTGGGGCCATGGTGCATATCACCTATCATGGCTTCATGAAGATTACCCTCTTTTTGTGTGCCGGCGCCATCCTGGTTGTTACCGGAAAAAAACAGGTGAGCCAGATGGCCGGCATCGGGCGCAGCATGCCCATCACGATGACCGCCTTTACCATCGCCGCCTTTGGCATGTGCAGCATCCCGCCGGCGGCCGGATTCATCAGCAAATGGTATTTTTGCCTGGGCACGATTCAAGCCGACCGGGTGGCCTTTCTGCTGGTCGCGGTAACAGCCTCCGTGCTGGATCTCATGTACTTCTTTCCCGTGGTCAGGACGGCCTTTTTCGACCGTGCGAATGCGGTCAACGGATATGAAACCGGGCGCCCGCTTTACCTGTTCATGCTGGTACCGCTATCCATCACCGGGGCCTTCACGATTATTTTTTGCTTGTTTCCCAACACATTGTACATTTTCGATCTGGCCAAAATGGCGGCTGACAATATTTTCGAGGGATTGTGACCATGAAAATTACCCATAAGTTTCTTTTCAGGCTCTTCTACGTTTTCGGCGTGGGTGGCAGTCTCGTGGCAGGCCTGGTCTTGCTCTATTTGGATAAACTACATTATCACTTTGCGTTTCAATACATACCCGGGTTCTTTGCCATCTGCGGGTTTGTATTTTGTTCCATTCTGATTTTGGGCGCCAAATTCATAGGGATCTGGCTGGTGCGGCCCGTGGATTACTATGCGAAACGCCGGAGGGATTAGGTAAGATGGTGGATTGGATACATCCCGGGGTCGTGATCATGCTCGGTGCTTTTCTAGTGCCATTTCTCGGCCCCAGAAAGGCCAAGCAGGTGTACCTGGTGTTGCTCCCCGTCGCCGGACTGCTGCTCCTGCTGCTGACTTCCATGGGATATTTCGGGGCGATTCCGGCATACCCCGGCGCCCTGCATAAATGGCGCCTGCCCTTTTTACACTATACGCTTGAACTCGGCCGGATAGACAAGCTGAGCATGATCTTCGCTTATGTGTACGTGGTGATCGGGATTGCCATGCTCATCTTCGCCATCCGGGAAAAAAATGACTGGCAGCACGTATCCGCCCTGATCCACATCGGCAGTTCAGTATCCGCCATTTTCGCACGCGACCTTTTCAGCTATATCTTTTTTGTGGAGATCGCTACCTGGTCAGCTGTTTTTCTCATCTGGTTCCGGGGGACAAAGACATCCAAAGCATCCGGGTTCCGGTATTTTTTCTGGCACGTTGTGGCCGGTGGGTTCCTGCTGGCCGGCAGCATCATCCACGCGCAAACCACGGGATCGATCGATCTGGACCTGATGCCCTGGGGCTGGGGTTGGGCCTACACGGCTTATTACTGCATGATAATCGGGTTTCTCATCGATGCGGGATCATTCCCGGTCCATGCATGGTTGCCGGACGCCTATTCCACGGGGGGCGTGACCAGCGTGCTGTACGTAACCGCCTTTAGCACCAAGACCGGGATTTATGGCCTGATCCGGTGCTTTCCGGGCGTTGAACTGCTCATGTGGGTCGGGGTCATTACGGCCGTGTTTGCCCTGTTCCTGGCCGTACTCGAGAATGATGCCCGGCGGCTTTGCGGGTATCACATCATTTCCCAGGACGGTTATATGATCTGTGGGGTGGGGATCGGGACCTATCTGGGCATACTCGGCTCTGTCTCGCATATCATCTGCCATATCATTTACAGCTGCCTGCTCTTGATGGGCGCCAGCACGGTACTGTCCGTTACCGGAACGTGCAAGTTTACCAATACCGGCGGTCTCTACAAATACATGCGCATCTCATTCTGGCTCTACCTGATCGGGGGCTTTTCCATCTCCGGCGTACCGCTTTTCAACGGTTTCGTGAGCAAAAGCATGACCATCGAGGCGGCCGAGTTGATTCATCAACCGCTGGTATACCTGCTGTTGGAAGGGGCCACGGTGGGAACGTTTCTGCATACGGCGATCAAGCTGCCCTGGAACCTGTGGTTTCAAGGCAGCGATGAACCACCCGCGGATATCAGGGTAAAACTGCGGGCGGGGCGTGACAATACACCGGTGAACATGCTGATCGCCATGTGCATTCCAGCATTTCTCTGCGTTTTCATGGGCGTGTATCCCTACTATCCGTTTTACGATATGCTGCCGTATCCGGTTGAATTTGTACCGTACACCACCACCCGTGTTTTCTCGATTACCCAGATGTTCGTATTCACTTTCCTGGCAGCCTGGTATTTGCGAACCCTCATTCGCGGCACACCGACCTATACGCTGGATTCAGATTGGCTGGGGCGCATTCCCGGCCAGGCCCTGATCTGGTTTTGCCGGGAACCACTGGTCGCCTTCGGAACCATGCTCGACAAACGCATGTCGGCCGCCGCTGGTTTTGCCATAACCGTCATCCGGAATCCGGCTATGGCCATGCAGATGACCCCGCAGGCCATTGGTGCCGGAGTTACCATCGTGTTGCTGTTGTTTTCTCTGCTGACCTTTTTATGGATTGGAGGGATTTGATCGGCATGTAGTTGCTGATCGGCATTATTGATAATCTGGATACAGAGAACCGCAAAAACCGTACGTTTGGAGTTTGGATACATTGGTTACTACTGTAAAGAAACAGTCGGATGTGGATTGGGCCCTGATGGCCGGTATCGTTTTCTGGGCTCTGGCAACAGTTGGGCTGATCGCGATAATTAGCGCCGGCCGGGTCAAGATTCCGCAACCGGTGCTGGAGGTCGCGACCGTTTCAGCTGAAACGGCGCAGGTGATCATGGTTCACCGGGGGGGTGACCCGGTAAGATTTGCCAATACCCGCTGTAAGTGGACCCCGGATATCACGCTACCGGCCGGCACGGAAGAGGCCGGCACCTTGATCCTGTTTGGTAGCGAAAACCAACAGGGGCGTGTTTCGAAATTGGAACCCGGTGAAAAGGCCGGATTCGCAAAAGCCGTCAGTCTGCGGCCCGGCCGGGTCGGCCGGGTGGTCATTGAAGATTTAAAGAGCGGCCGGATGATCTATAGCCGGGTGGTGTACGTTTACCCTTAGAAAGAGGCGTGCGGATGAGCTTGTTCAGCGAAGTCGCGGAGATTTTCAGGTTTGTGGACCTCTACCGGGCCTTTCGTTTGGCCCATAAAGCAGAGGTCGACGGGCTGCGGCAACTCCTGCAGTCCAGTCGGTCAAAATACGCCCGCTGGGAAGCCGCCGAAGCTCTCGGTAAGATCGGTGATGAACAGGCGGTCTCCTTGCTGCTCGACACGCTGCACGATAAAAAACCGCTGCTCCGCTGGAAGGCCGCCGAGGCTCTCGGTGCATTGCAAGCCGAATCGGCAGTCGAAACACTAATTCAGGTTCTGAACAACAGGGAAGAAGATTGGAGTGTACGCAAGGGGGCTGCGGAAGCCCTGGGTAAGATCGGAGACAAACGGGCCGTGGAGCCTTTGATTGCCGCCTTGGACTATTCCGAATTGAGCCTGCAGTCCGACCTGGAACATGATTATGTCCGCTGGGCGGTTGAACTGGCGCTGGCATGGATAGGCGATCGGCGTGCCGTGGCACCCCTGATTGCCGTGCTGCAGGACGAAGATCTGGTTGTCCGGTGGGGAGCGGCCATTGCCCTGGGCCTACTTGGGGATAACAGCGCGGTCCCATCACTGGTAGAGGCCTTGCAGGATGAAGATTGGAATGTCCAGAAATGCGCCGCCGAAGCTCTCGGGAAGATTGGTGACCGGGACGCCCTGGAACCTCTGCGGTCAGCCTTGCAGGATGATGATCGCTATGTCAGGCGAGCGGCTGGAGAGGCCCTGGCACGGATAGAAGGCGGGTAGACGGCAAGGATGCTATCGTGTTTAAGCGCCATCAGTCCGCCCGTAGCAGGCATGGACGGCAGATCCCAGACCGCTTGAGCGCGTCGGGAAAACGGCCGGCTATTCGCGTTATGCCTCCAGCATGTGATAACTGGCGGACTTATAACCTTTCACCTTGTGGACGTGGAACGTCAGGAGCCGGCTATGATAATTATTGACGAGGTGCTTCAATTTACGCCGGGCAACCCGAAATTCTTTGCTTTTAAGTGTTTTCAGCAGCATGCTGCTGTCGCGGATCCGTCCCTCGCAGATGATATGCGGGCCATCCCCGATTAAAACCTCCCACTCGCCGGCCACGGAAATCTCCGATTTTTCCATCAGTGGGTAGTATTCATTGACGACGTAGTTTTCATACTCCGCTTTGGTCTGGCTGATGATGTCCCAGACCTGGTTGAATTTGAAAACATCTTCCTCGATGTCGATCGAATAAGCATCCTTCTTACCCGTTGGAACGAGAATCTTGGTTTTATAGGCCTTCACAAATTTGAGCAGCCCGTCTTTGAGTTTGTCGAACTTGGGGTTCCGCAGGGCTTTCTCGATGAGCTCCAGGTCGTTGGCCATGCCCTCCACGAAAATTTCGCTGTAGGCACCCACCAAAACCACCCAGCCGGCCACGACATGAACCCCCAGAGAATTCATGCCGGGGATAAACTCTTTCAGCATGTACTTGCCGTACTCTTTCCGTTTTTCACTTATAATCGTGTAGTATTGATTGAATTTTACCGGCATTGGCTACCCCCTTGGCAATCGTCCCGTGTTACCGAATCAAGCGAAGATTTTAGTGTATATTGTAACTGTCCCTGATGTACTCAGACCTAACCGGAAAGCTGCTATCGTGCGGTGCTCGGTGCAATGTTGGCGTGCAGGAGATTGGGAATTGTTCGTCCGTTGATTGTCGGATTCAGTCGCCGCAAAAATATGGGAACACCAAATAAACCGAACGATAACTTCAAATTAGCCTAGGTCGTCGGGATTGTCAAAGGTAAAGTGTCTGACCGTAAAAAGTTCACCGGAAATGCAAGTAGACTTCAAAAAAGGCGGGACGGTTTTCGCATGCTGTCATGGTCGCTGGCAGTGATTCTCATGGCAAACCTGCCCCAATCGAATTTGTCACGGTATTCGGTAGCTTCTGTAAGGGCTCAGCGCAATAATTCTATCCAGGAACCATCCTGGAACCAGCGTGCATGGATTTGCTTCAGCAGTCCGGTACCCTTCAGCATGTCGATAAAATTCTCCAGCCAGTTGATCATCAGCGCGTCCTCGGCAACGACGATCCCCAGCGGTTCGTAAGAGATGGGTGATTCACCGGCTACCAGGCCCTTATCCTGGTAGCGATAGGCCGTGAAAGCACAATACGGAAAGTCGGCCACGATGGCGTCTACTTTATCCACCAGCAGCATACCGATGGCGGCATCGTAGGATTTCGTTTTGACGATCTTTGCCTGGGCGGCCGCCTGTTCTGCGAATTTCTGGCTGGTTGAGCCCGGAGCACGGCCACGGTAATGCGGCTGTCATTGAGGGCCTCGGATTTTTGCAGTCGCGAGAGGGTCTGCTTTTTGGTTATCAGCCCTTTACCGGACATGTAATAGGGACCTACAAAAGCCAGCTTGCGGTTGCGCTGCGGGGTAATGGTCATGCTCGAGATGACCATATCGACTTTACCGGTTGCTACCGCCGGTAAAAGGTCGTTGAAGGGCATGGCTTTGAATACCAGGCGGACTTCGAGAGTTTTAGCAATGATCCGGGCAATATCCGCATCCATACCGATGATATCACCGTTTTTGGCCACGGCGTTCAAGGGCGGCTGTTCACCGGTGGTGCCGACCACCAGTTCCCCTTTTGTAAGGATGCGATCCATTACCGGTCCGGCCGCAGCCGGTTGCATAAAAGCAAAAAACAAGGCGATTGCCAGAACCACACCTCGAGATACGTTGCGCATACAGAACCTCCCATGGGAATTATAGGTGAACAGGGATAATAGCCTTTGCAGAATTAAGCCAATAGCACTGGGGTTCGGACCGTTGCGGCGACACCGGCCGGATCAGGACCGCTTGGCAAAGCGGTCTGAAAACACCGTCAACAGCAGTCCCCGCCCGGTCCGCAAGCCGCATTCTCCTTGCCCTTGATCCAGGACTGGATGATGTAGGCGGCGCAGCCGACTCCCGGGGTCACCGTGATGGCGGAGGAAGGGCAGTTCAGGGCGCAGGCCCCGCATTCCATGCAACCGTTGCGGTCAACCAGCCGGGCCTGTTTGCCATTCATTTCAAATACGCCGTGGGGGCATACGACAGTACACAAACTGCACCCCACGCATTTTTCACTATCGAATGTCAAGGTGGTAACATCCGATAGGTGTCTGAATTCTTTCATAAAGATTCCTCTTTTCCTCCTGCTTGGGACGTGGTGCTAGCCGCTGTCCCGTTGCCATACGTTCTAACCTAAAATGCGGATCCGATCCACAGTACCAGCCCGCAGACAGCCATCCCGGCCTGAATTGGAATGTAGCGGCGCATCTCTTTTTCCACACCCGAAGGGGAGGTATACGGGCTGGTGCCGGTAAAGTTCATAGCCAGATAAGAGCTCAATGCCGCGGCCATGAACAGCAAGGCCAGGAACCCGGCCACACCCTCGGTGAGTCCGGCAGCGATGGCCGCCGGCAGCACCAGGACCAGGCCGGTCAGGATGCCTTTGGAGGCAAATGTCGTACCCGGGATCCAGGGCAGCAGTAGGGGCGCCAGCCCCGCGCCGGACAGGATTCCTAAAAGGATCGCGCTGGCGGCCCATAATCCCCGTTCCCAGGCACCCGAGAGGGAGAAGATACCCGGTCCGATACCCGACAGGACAAACAATGCCAATAGCACCCAGAGAGCCGGTTTCAGCACCAGGGACATTTCAACCGGGACCAGGACGAGCCTCTCCAACAGCGTAAAGGTGACCATGCGCATTTCCCGGTCGGCCCTGAGATCATTATTCAGGAACCTGACGATATCGCCGGCCCGAATGGGTCCCCAGACCACCTTGAATCCGCAAAGCTTTCTGACCTTTTTAGAGGCGACCCCGGTGGCCCCCAATTGCGGTACGATCACCCGGCGGTGGGACACCAGCTTTGAAAGACCGGTTTCGATGACCCGCTTCACAAGCTCACCGGTGGCGAAGGTCCCTTTACCGGCCGCGCACCAGACATTGATCCCACGGGTGTCTAAAACCAGCAGCCAGACGTTTTGCCCCCCAAGTTCCCGGCGGACATGATCAAACGTCAGTTTGTAGTTGGCAGTCACCAGGACCGGTGCTTCCTGATCCGGATTGCCGACGGCGTAGATACCCGGCGCTATTTTGTAGTCATTGCGGCCAATACCGACCCGGGTCAGGACCGTACCGATGATATCTGCCGGAGCCAGGCGGGTTCTTACGCACGGCACCTTGCCGACCGGGGTCGTTAAAAATTCTTTTACGAAACCGTGGACGGCATATCCGGGGCGCTCATCCGGGCCGGACGGCGGCCCGGCGGGCGGCCCGCAACAGGGTTCGTCATCTGCAACCCCACCGGCGGCAGGCATTTTGCCCATCAAGGTTACTGAGGCGCCGGTTTCTTCGGGCTGCGGCGTGCATTCGCAGCCCGGGGATTTTTCGGTGTCCATACTCTCTCCGTTCCTTAGAGGTTGTTTATAAATTGTCTTTTGGCCCAATCTCGGCGTTGGGCGCTCGGTTTCGGCACGAGTGAAGCGTAAACGCTATCCTCAAAATACGCGAGTATTCCTCCGGTTGGAACCTCACGGCCGCCTTGACCTTGAACCAAAATCCTAATTTAGAAACAGCCCCTATCTTTGGTTTACAGGCCAGCCACTGCTGTTTTAAAGCGGTCCAGGGCATTTTGGTCAACACAATAACAGGTCCGCGGGCCTTCAATTTCCCCCTTGACCAACCCAGCTTCCTTTAAGAGCTTCAGATGCTGACTGACCGTTGACTGGGACAGGGGCAGGATTTCGACAATTTCCCCGCAGATACAGCAGTTCACCTTCTTGAGGTGCTCGATGATTTTTATCCGCACCGGATGGGCCAGGGCTTTGCACAAACCGGCCAGCTCCTCCCTTTCCGGGCCGCGGCTGAATGCGTCCAACAGGGGCCTCCTTTGCAAACTTGCCTACGATTAATCGTTTATCTACGATAAGCGATTATGGGTGCCTTGTCAAGCAGGGCGTAGCAAAAAAAGGGGGGACTGGGAAGGGGGGCTATTCTGGGACATGCATGGCCGCTTCGGACCTGATTTTATTCACAATCTCGCTGTAGGGATTGTCCTCCGGGATGACCCCCTCTAAAAATTCGACATAGTCGTTTATCTTTTTGAGGGATTGGGCCTGCAGGCGGATGATGGTTTCGTATTCTTTCTGCATGCCGAAAACGCTGTCGATGCGCCCGCCGATAATTTTCAACAGATGCTGCACCTGGTCTTCAGGCAGGTCGGCGTTGTTCTTAAGCTGATCGAGGAGTTGGTTGTGCAGGGTTCGGTAAATTTGCAGGTTGTTTTCCGAATTGATGAATTCCTAGTATTCGAGTATCCTTTCAATCTTGCGACGCAGTTCATCCATGGGCACCGGTTTCATGATGTAATCGAAAGCACCCATTTTCATAGCCTCAATCGCTGTCTCGATAGTCGCAAACCCGGTGATCATAATGACCTCGGTCGCCGGAGCATGCTCCTTTACATGCTGGAGAACCAGCATTCCGGCCTCGACGTCTGCGGACCCATCGGGCATATTCTTGTCAGTAAGGACAATATCAAACGCGCTGTTTTCCATAGCCGTAATGGCACTGCGCGCGGAATCGGCGGTTTCGATCTCATATCCATCGCGTTCGAGAAAAGTCGTGAGCAGATCGCGAATCTGGGAATCATCATCAACGACAAGAATTCTTGCTTTCATTTTTTTCTCTCGCAATCAGTCTTCTACTGGCCTGCGCAAACCGGTAGCTGTTTTGAGTATCACCCATTTGAGCGGGCGTCCGACGGTGTAAGGTCGTATCGTTTGATCTTCTCAACCAGGGTGGTGCGGTTCAGATGGAGAAGCTTGGCGGCCCTGTTCTTCACCCAGTGAACCTTTTCCAGGGATTGCAATATCAGGGCCTTTTCATATTCGGTGACAGCCGTGGCCAGGGGAATGCCTTCGTCAGAGAGCTCTTCCGCCCGGGGCGTAATCACAATTTTCTGCGATCCCCTGATTTTGGTCGGCAGATCGGCTGGCGTCAGCCAGCCCTCCTGTTTTAGGACAACCAGTCTTTCCACCAGGTTTTTAAGTTCACGGATATTACCCGGCCAGGAATAGGCATAGAGCAGGTCCAACGCTTCTGCGGTGAATCCTTTTATATCCAGATTGTTTTTGGAGTTGAACTCCCCATGGAAATGCTTGGCCAGCATGCGGATATCCGTTTTTCTCTCCCGCAAGGGAGGCAGATGCATAGGAATGACAAAGAGCCGGTAAAAAAGGTCCTCCCGGAACAGCCCCTGTTCTACCCGCTCTTCCAGGTCCCGGTGCGTGGCGGCAATCACCCGGATATTGACGGAAATGGTCCGGTTGCCGCCGACTTTTTCGAATTCATTCTCTTCAAGGACCCGTAGGATTTTTACCTGCAGGTCCGGGCTCATATCGCCGATTTCATCTAAGAAAATTGTACCGGAGTTAGCCTGTTCAAACTTGCCGTCTTTAGCCGTGAACGCACCAGTGAAGGCTCCTTTGGTGTGACCGAAGAGTTCGCTTTCCAAAAGGTTCTCCGGCAGGGCCCCGCAGTTGATGGCCACAAACGGTCGGTCTGAGCGGGTGGAGTTCTGATGGATAGCCCGGGCGATAAGGCCTTTACCGGTTCCGGTTTCACCGGTAATCAAGATGGTGCTGTCGGTGCCGGCTACCTTTGCGATGGTACTGAAAATATGCTTTATTTCATCGCTCTGCCCGATTATTCCATTTAGCTGGAGAGGGGACATGCCCGCTTCCTTTCACACCAATTGGAGTTCTACAGGGGCGCTTTGCCGCTGATACAGTGTTAACTGTTGTATCTTATTACAAATCTGGATCGGAGAACGGTTTAGAAAAGAATATATATAACTCACCCTGACTGTATGTCAACATACAAAGAAATGGATGCAGCTTTCACAGGAAAAAACAGACGCGCGCGGCCCGCGGGGCCGCGGCTGAAGGGTCTGGATGATCGGCGTCTAGTAGACCATCCCGGCCAGTTCTGTGGAGGGCGGATGAATCAGGCCATTGGATGTCTCTTTCAACCGGCTACTGATCTCGGCTGACAAGGCCAGGGCTTCTTCATCCGTGAAATCGATATCCGTAAGATCACTGGACTTGATATAGCCGCTGCCGCTAACGATTTTTTGGGCTTTTGAAATGGATTCCGGTGAAAGTTCAACGGTGTGCGCTTTGTCAGGGGCGGCTTCACTGGAGTCCGATCGTTCGGACCTTTCTTGTGGCCCTGTATTGGTGGTTCTGGCTTTGCCGTCGCGGGTCAGGGCAGGTGTGGGGGAGACCCCCTGTATGTGTGTTGTCATGTGTTCCTCCCGGCGGGTGCTACAGGTACCATCACACATGGTTTTCCCGCAACGCCGGCCTGATTGATTTATGCAAAGTATAATGGCTCTTTAGAAAAAATAAAGACCAAAAACCGCACTGTAACCACGGGGCTCGGCCGGTGTCTGAAAAACAATATAACTTTATGAAATAAATATAAATATTTTTTAGTTAGGGTGGTTTGCGGTTTCCGGCTTTTTGTTGTAACATTTGATTTCAAAGTGCAGATTTAGACAAAATCTGCCTGCTATATTGTGAAACCAGAGAAAAGATTGTGCATCCGGACTGCCCCATGGGCCGGTTGCCAGCATGGAGGGATTGATGAAAAGACTATGTTTATTGATGCTCTGTGCCGCCCTGGTCAGCGGGTGTGCCGCCCCCAGCATCAAGCTCATATCCGATGCCACCGACCCGCTGCGTGAATTTACATTGGCGGGGACAGCGCCCCAGAAAATTCTGATTGTTCCCATCCGGGGTGTGATCAGCGATAACCCACGCAAAGGATTTATCCGAGTGTTGCCGAGTACGGTGCAGAAAGTGGTTGCCCACCTTAGAAAAGCCGAACAGGACAAAAATGTCAAAGCGGTCATCTTGAAGATAAACAGCCCGGGCGGTTCTGCAACAGCCAGTGATATCCTTTACCGTGAGATCAAGGTCTACAAAGAGAAAAGCGGCGTGAAGATTGTTGCTGTTATGATGGGACTGGCGACCTCCGGTGGATATTACGTGGCGCTGCCCGCGGATAAAATCGTGGCCCACCCCACAACGGTCACGGGCAGTGTCGGGGCGGTATTTCTGCGGCCGGAGGTGTCCGGCCTGATGGAAAAGATTGGTGTGGATGTCGCCGTGCACAAATCGGGACGCAACAAGGACATGGGGTCTCCGTTTCGAACACCGTCGCCGGAAGAAGAACGTCTTTTACAGGCCGTTATCGATCAGCTGGGCCAGCGGTTCACCCGTTTGCTGACTGAGCAGCGGAGGTTGACACCCACGGCCTTGGAGGAAATTGCTACCGCCAGGATCTATATTGCCGACGATGCGCGGAAGGTGGGCCTGGTTGACCAGGTCGGCTATATCGACGATGCCCTGCAGCAGGCCCGCCAACTGGCCGCTCTGCCGGATGACGCCAAGGTTGTGATCTACCGGCGGACCAGTTTCCCCGACGACAATATTTACAATCCGCTCAGCACGGGCAGTGAAGGCAAACCACCGGTCTTGGTGGATCTGGGTCTGTTGGAGTGGGTGCCGCCGCAGACAGCCGGGTTTTATTATCTTTGGCCGGCCTATGCGGGCGCACCATGATGCTCGCTGGCCGCGGGGATGAAAAGCGCTTGAAAGGCGAAGGGCAACGTAGTAGAACCTAGCTCAAAAAGTCTTTTGGTGCAAACTCGGCGTCGGGCGCTTGGAATAAATCCTCGAAATACCTGATGTATTTACCACGCAAGGCGCTGGCTTCGCTGGCGCCTCCGGTTTATTCCTCCCGGCCGCCTTGCACCACGTTAGGCATTAGCTTCGCGTCATTTTAAAACAAAATCCGTTTCTTGAGATAGGTTCTATGACCTATTTCACGTAAGCCTTAAAAAGAAATACAGGAATTCGGGCGAATGAATACAATTACAATGGTGGTGACGGTTCTGACCTTGTGGCTGGTCATGGGCCTCGGGTTTTTATCCAAATACGCGGACTGTAAAAAGAACGGTAAAACCACCTATGAAGCCTGGATGACCCATGAGGGACTCCTCTTTATCGCCAGTGTTATCATTCCGGTATTGGTAGCCTTTTACCGGATTGCCGCTGGTTAAAGCCGGGCACTTCCATTCTCCTCCCCCTGATTTAAATATTGGCATTACAACATGGTGATTATCTTCTTCACTGTGTATTCGCCCACGTCCGCCAGGGCGTCGGTGGTGAGAAACCGGTCGGCGTTCTGCGAGTACAGGCAGGTAACGGCGGCCGGAAAATCTTCATCGGGTAAATAGCAAATGAATTCGAGCCAGATCTTCGGCAGCGGCTGCAGCCGAAAGCTGAAATCGCCACCTTCCGAGGGCATAGCCGGTTCGGTGTTGAATGCTGTGGTTATGTGATCCAAACTGTTTTCAAGCCTTTCTACATGTGGCTCGAGCACCTGCTGCGTATGGGTCATAAATGCGCCGGCGTAGGGCATGCTGTCGGGCAGTTCCTTAAAGGCCCGAAAAGGTTCTATCCGGCACGGTTCGGATGTGGCCTGCCGGGCATACAGTGATACCAAAAGGCCGAGGATACTTTCGGGCGGTGAACCGCCGAGGGTAATACCGTCCGGGCTTACCCGGCACTCCTCCCCGAACGCCTGGAAAACAAATGCATTCCCTTGTTTTTCAGCCGGGAGGTTGGCCGCCAGTTCACCCAAATTTTTGCCAAAGACTTTTTTCAGGTTTTCGTTCACTAGCCGAGTATAGTTATCCTGCATCTTCCCTCCTTTTCAGCTTTAAAACTTTTTGATTGAATCATTTGTGTCCGTTCTCAATGGGTAGATTTTGGTTCAGGGGAAGGCCTGAATATGTTTTAAACCGGAGGCATAGTAGACGCTATGTCGAGGATTTAAAAAATATGAAAACGCCGCCCTGGGCCAAAAGATGCCCATTGAGAGCGGACACTAATCGAGGGGATACTCGTATAGTCTCCCCTCAAAATTCCTGACGATCAGCCGGTCCGCGGTCTCTTCTTGAATATATTGCGGCAACAGCGGTATCTTGCCGCCGCCGCCCGGTAGATCGAGCATGTATTGCGGAACGCCCAAACCCGAGATGCGGCCGCGCAGGTTGCTCATAATCGCCAGTCCTTTGCGCAGCGGCACCCGGAAGTGCGCGGTACCGGCCACAGGGTCCGGGTGGTGTAAATAGTAGGGCCTTACCCGGATAGACAACAGTCCCCGCAGCAACTGCAGCATGGTGTCGGGATCATCATTGACCTCTTTTAGCAGAACACTCTGGCACCCCAGCGGTATCCCGGCATCGGCCAACAGCGCACAGGCGGCCGCCGCGGCCGGGGTGATTTCGGCCGGGTGATTGAACTGAATATTGATAAACAGCGGGCCATAGCTTTTGAGACGGTCGGCCAGCCCGGGAGTGATGCGTTGCGGCCAGGTGCACGGCACCCGCGTGTGAATGCGCAGCATTTTGATGTGGGGCATTTCCTTCAGGGTTACCAGCAGATCTAAAAGGACCTCGTCCGAAAGCATAAACGGATCTCCGCCCGAAAGGATTACCTCGCGCAGGTTGCGTGTGCGCCCGATATAGTCAAGGACCCTCTGGTAGGAAGCGCTGCGGTCCTGTAAATCCGCACCGACGTTCCGCCGGCGCATGCAGTGGCGGCAGTGTAGGGCGCAACTGTTGGATGCCAAAAAGACCGCCCGGTCCGGATACCGTTGTATCAGGCCGGGAACGGGGGACTGTTCGGTTTCACAAAGTGGATCAGCGACCATGTGGGCGGTATTACCTTCCGCCGCGTCCGGGACGGCTTGACGCCAGAGCGGGTCCCCGGGCGATTTGATCAGCGACAGGTAATAGTACGGTATCTGCATGGGGTACCCCAACTGGGCCGGATGGGTATGCAAGGCGTGCTTTGGAAAATAGTCGGCCAACTGCTCCAATTGGGTGATCGGCGCCAGTCCCATGGACGGCATTTTGCCGGAGAGGAAGGGCGCCGTCTTTTTTATTCGGCTGTGGTTGTCTAATACAGGGGGCATGCATGTTCCTTGCGTGAATTGTAATTGCGCTCTATTTATCTGATATGGCAAGCAATATTCCATTTCATGCTTGACTTAAACTCGATTGTATTGTTTCCTTTATATGGTTACCGTCGATTTGTCCACCATCGCCAAATCGTGCCAGTGGGCCTTCTGGTCCTGAGTATAGAGGAACTGCCATGCGCACACGCTGCCCCTGGGGCACGACCGACCCGCTGTATATAGATTACCATGACCGTGAATGGGGCGTGCCCCTGCACGATGATCAGCGGTTGTTTGAATTCCTCATCCTAGAAGGCGCGCAGGCCGGTTTGAGCTGGATTACGATATTGAAAAAACGCCCCTACTACCGAAAAGCATTTGCAGGCTTCGACCCCGGCAAGGTGGCCCGCTACGGATCGGCTGAAATAGACCAACTGCTGCGCAACGAAGGGCTTATCCGCAACCGGTTGAAGATAACCGCCGCCGTGGAAAATGCCCGGGCCTACCTAAACGTGCAGCAGGCGTTCGGCAGCTTCGACACGTTTATCTGGCGCTTTGTGGATGGCCGGCCCGTCCGCAATGCCTGGAAAAACATGCAGCAAGTACCGGACCAGACCGAGACCTCGCAGAAAATGAGCAAGGCGTTGAAAGCCAGGGGGTTTAAATTTGTGGGGCCGGTCATTTGCTATGCTTTCATGCAGGCAGTGGGTATGGTGAACGATCACCTGGTCGACTGTTTCAGGTACAGTGAAATTGGATCATCTTGAAAACTAGTTTGAGAATAGGGCTGTGATCGTACAGGCAACCGGGAGGGCATCATGAGTGCGTGTAAGTACTGCGGCAAAGTGCATCGTCTGGGCTTTATTTCAACGCGCATCGCCGGAACAGACGGGGTTTCGTTGGAGACGGAAAAATGGGCGGAAGTCTTCCAGCGCGAAGGCTTTGAATGTTTCTATTTTGCCGGGGAACTGGATCGCCCCCCGGAAGTATCCATGTTGTATGAAAAAGCCCATTTCAAGCATCCGGTGATTAAAAAGCTGCACAACCAGTGCTACGGTGTTACCGTTCGCAATCGCTCCACGACCAAGCAGATCTATGCCCTGAAGGTCGAAATGAAAGATGCGCTGTACGCCTTCATGGAAAAGTTTGATCTCGATCTGCTGGTACCGGAGAACGTCCTCACCATCCCGCTCAACATTCCTTTAGGCCTGGCCCTGACCGAGGTGATCTCCGAAACCGGAATTCCCACCATTGCCCATCATCACGATTTCTTCTGGGAGCGGCAGAATTTCAAAACGAACGCCGTTTGGGAGTATCTCAACATGGCCTTCCCGCCCCATGTTCCCCACATCCATCACACGGTCATCAATACGTCGGCGGACAATCAGCTCAGCCTGCGTACCGGTATATCGGCCACGGTGATACCCAATGTGATGGATTTCGACGATCCACCGCTAACCGTGGTGACGGATGACGCGGGCCGGGTAACCGGCGCGCAGGCCCCGATCGGCGATGACCGGTATGCCTGCGATGTGCGGCGCGACCTGGGCGTGGTTGAAGATGAACTGCTGATCCTGCAGCCCACCCGGGTTGTCAAACGCAAAGGGATCGAACACGCCATCGAACTGGTCAGTCGTTTGAATCTCAAAGCCAAACTGGTCATCTCCCACGCCTCGGGAGATGAGGGCTACGACTACGAACATCGGGTCCGCGAGTATTCGCGGATGATGAACGTGGATACCGTCTTCGTTTCCGATATCATTAACCACAAGCGTGGAACGACCGCCAAAGGCGAAAAGATCTACACCCTATACGATATATACCCCCACGCCGATCTGGTGACCTATCCCTCCAATTTCGAAGGGTTTGGGAACGCGTTTCTCGAGGCTATCTATTTTTGCAAACCCATCCTTGTGAATACGTACTCAATTTACAGTATGGATATTAAACCCAAGGGGTTTGCCGTTGTCGAGATGGACGGGTACGTATCGGCCGAAACGGTGGCCAAAGCCAGGAAGGTGCTCAGCGATGTAAAATACCGGCGAAAAATGGTGGCGCACAATTACAAAATCGCCACGACCTATTACTCCTATACCGTGCTGCGGCGCAAGCTGCGCAACCTTTTGACCGACTGCATGGCCTGCATTAAAAAGAACGATAATTGACCATTTTGACCGCTCGACCGGCCCATTGCCACCGGCCGGTAGGGCGGCCACCTCCAACCACCGCTCCAATTGAACGCTCCCCGCAGCCCCGATCAGCGGGATTTCCGCTGCGCTCCAACAAGCTGTGGGGGATCGTCCCCCGTAAGGAATTTTTCTATTTTTGATTCGCGCACTAACCCTGCAGCCCCGGTTAGCGGGATTTCCGCTATGCTCCGACAAGCTGCAGGGAAGGCGCTCGCTGATCGGTTCAAAGCCTCTTCTGATTTTAAGATGCGTATTCAGTTCATCTGTGTTATAGGCGACCAGGCGGCGCCTGTGCGTGTAGCGGCCCGCTGGCGTAAAATGGTTCAACACTGCCCAGACACTATCCGGTGGGACCCAGGCAAAGGTACGTGTAGTATGGAAAACCTGAAAACAATTCTTCTCAGCGGCCTGTCGAAAGGATGGCACGGCTATGTCTGGATTTTGAAAATCCTGATTCCGATCTCCTTTTTTACCATGCTGCTCCAGCACAGCGGCTGGTTGTCGTATCTTGATTTTCTACTGCAGCCCGCCATGCAGCTAATGGGGCTGCCACCGGTGGCCGCCTTGCCGTTGATCGTGGGGATGTTGACCGGTATCTATGGCGGCATTGCCGCCATGGTTGTCCTACCGCTGACTCAGGACCAGATGACTCTGATTGCCGTTTTTTTGCTGATTTCCCACAGTCTGATCCAGGAAGGCATCATTCAGGCTAAATCGGGCCTCAACCCCATAAAGGCCACCGTATTCCGCCTGCTGGCATCGGTGGTAACGGTCCGCGTGGTCTCCTTGTTTTTGTCGTCCGAAACCGGTCTGGATAAGATCGTCCGGGCAGGTCCCGCAGCGGCTATTGGGCTGGCCGCCCTCTTGGAACAGTGGTGCCTGGCAACTATCCAGCTGGCCCTGCAGATCCTGGTGATTATCGTTTTCATCATGGTGGTTCTGGAGGTGATGAAGACCTACAAGATCATCGACCAGCTCGTGCGGGTACTCGATCCATTGTTGAAGTTGCTGGGTCTCAACCGCAATGTGGGTCTACTCTGGCTGGCGGCCGCCGTATTCGGTATCGCCTACGGTGGGGCGGTTATCGTGGAGGAGACCCGTCAGGGGCGCTATTCCCGGGAAGAACTTGAGCGGCTGCACCTTTCCATCGGGATAAACCATGCCATGATCGAAGACCCCCTGCTGTTTGTGCCTTTGGGTATTGGCGCTTTTTGGTTGTGGATCCCAAGGCTGGCTGCCGCCGTGGCGGCTGTTTACGGCTACAATCTTTGGATGCGACTCAAAACCGTCCGCCGGACGCCATTGGAAAAAACCGGGTAGCATGTTTATCATCAAGAAATTGATTACGCCATTTATCCTGCCGCCGGGATTATTTGTACTTCTCTTTTTCTCTGCCGGCATATTCCTGATTCTTAAAAAATATCGAAAGACGGGGTCCTTGTTTCTAACAACCGGTGCCATTATGTGGCTTTTAAGTATTGCCCCCGTGGCCGATTTGCTCTTAGCAGGGTTAACCCGTGACCTAAAGCCGCAAAGGATCCTTCCAAAAGGCGATGTGATTGTTTTACTGGGCGGTGGGGTCGACGATCGCTTAACTGACCTTTCCGGGCAACCTGGAACCCTTTCCGAAGCCATGCTTGCGAGAACCGTAACGGCGGTGAGATTGTATGGACGCTTGAAGGTCCCTGTTATCGTATCCGGAGGCAATCCGCTTGGTCGCAAGGTGTCTGAATCTGAAGTGGCCCGACGTTATCTACAGGAATTAGGGGTCCCCAATGACGCCATTATTGAAGAGAATACCAGCAGGGATACATTTGAAAATGCTAAGGAAGTACTTCAAATCTGCAAACGGTACGGGTTCCAGGCCCCTATTCTGGTCTCTTCAGCCTATCATCTCAAACGGGCCCTCTGGACTTTCCAGAGAATTGGTCTTACCTGTGAGCCATTTGCCAATGGATTGTTTTCCAGGCAAAGGCGCGATTATGCATGGTGGCATTTCCTACCACGGTCTTTCGAAGATGCTTCCCTCTATATGCACGAATACATCGGATTGTTGTATTACCGCATAGCCTATTGACGGCGTAGGACCTAATCAGGCGGCTGATTGGCGTATTGTGCATCTTTACAGGATTCAGGTCTGGTTAGCGTACACCACCACACTATCGGAGAGACGGTAAAATTGATTCCCGGTAAATTGTACTTTGCTCGTTCAAGATTTCTTTGAGTATATCCAAGGTTGTCATGGGATTCATAATGACGCAGCGCAGCACCACCGTGTCGGCGACCGGAGTATCTTTCAGGGTGAGCGTGGTGCGCGAGACAAAACTTCGCCCGGCTTCGCGCTGCAATCTTTGCAGCAGCGTGTTGATATGGTTCAGAAGCTGCCCGGTGTCTGCGGTCTCGCCCAAAGCCTTTGACAGGTCTTGCGGATGAAGACGGTAGGTCAGCACATTCAACTGGGGTGGGGTTACCAATTCAAAATCGGCCCGCCGGTTTATTTCCGCAGCAAACTTTTCCGCGGTCTCGATGCCGTGCTCGATGAGGATGGCATACCCCTGGCTGCCCATTATTTTGAGAGCACTGTCCAGAATAAGGGAGCTGGCCTCGCGCGATCCGGGCAGGGATCTGATGCCCAGGTCAACCGATCCGGGGCGGTTGATATACTTGGCATGGTAGACCACCGCTTCCATGGAGACCGGGTCTTTGAACAAGGTCATGCCGCAGGCCATGGGCATGTAAAACTGTTTGTGTCCATCGATGACCACTGAATCGGCCTGGGCAATGCCTGTCAACAGGTGCCGGTACCGGTCCGACATCAGGGTGGGGCCGCCCCAGGCGGCATCCACATGAAAATGGATATCATGGGCCGCGCAAAGTCGACCGAGTTCGGGTAGAGGATCGACCGTGCCGGTTTCCGTGGTGCCGGCAATACCGACCACGGCCATGATCCCGGTCCGCGCGGCCGGCCGTTTCAACTCCGTAATAACCTCGTTGAGGCGGTTGATGTCAATGCGGTTTTCGGCATCCACGTCCAATCCGATGATATTGCGGTTGCCGATCCCTAAAACGCCACCGGCTTTGCGCAGGGAGTAATGCCCCAGACGGGAAACCAGGACCACGCAGCGGTCGAACCCATGGGCGCGCAGGCCGGCGGCCATCCCCTCGTTCTCGACCCCCGCGAATCCAGGCCGCGGATGCAGGAGCTTGTTGCGGGCCACCCAGAGTCCGGTGATATTGGCCAGGGTGCCGTCTTCTACGAAACTGCCCAGGGTAGTACTGGTGTGCTGGACGTGCTCGGCGTAGAAATCATCATCCTGCCCGAATACCAGCCGGTGGATTTTGGCCAGAACCTGCTTTTCTATAATCGATACGACCTTGGAAGTTTCCAGTTTGACGACATTCTGATTCAAGGCGGCTACGATCGTCTTGAGATGGACCATGAAAAATGGAATGGCCGCAGTCATGTGGCCGATAAAGTAGGGCGAGGCAACATTAACGGCATGCGGGGCGATATCCTCGATCAGGTCGGTGATCACGTCAGCCAGCTTTTTCTCCGGCGTGCGGCTGATATGGGTATCGGTATACCGCGCGGCCAGTTCTTTCAGGCTGGCTTCCTCGGTGATACCCACGTGGTCTCCCAGGAAATCGTGCAGCCCAAACAGGATCTGCTCCATGTATTTCACCAGGGTGGATCGGGTCGCTTCATTTTCGGGCCGGATGAAGGTCCGCATGAGCGTCTGCCAGTCCGCAACCAACTGGGGATTTTGTTTTTCGGTTTTAGAGGTCATGGTCCGAGGTCCAGCGCACAGCGGTGGTAATTTGAAAAAGGGTTTTGCTGCCTGCCGGTTATTAGCATGCCTGGGAAGCTATGCCAAGGTGCGGGGTCGTTTTAAGTTGGGATCATCGGGCAGGAAAGCATTTGCTGCTCTGCGTCTAAAATGATATGCAACGGGCAGATATCAACCTTTCACCAAACGCGAGCTTGATATGATTCGATGTGTGCTGGGGGCGCGATGGTCCCTGCGGATTGGCTATACGCTCATTTTACTAGTGGCGGTCGGACTGTTGGCCCCTTCATTATGGAGCCAACCGGCACCCACTGGACGGGTAGCGGCTGTGAATGGGGATGATATCGCCATAGCCGATTTCGAGACGGCCCTACAGCAGGCCCTGCATCAAATCGATACTCCGGTTGAAGATCTTCCTGAGTTGAAACTGCAAGCACTTAAAAAAGACGTCCTCGACAATTTGATTGGGCGCAAACTGGCTTACCAGGAATGCCTGCGGCTGGGCTTCAAAGTGGATGGTGAGCAGATTGACAAGGAATTGGAAAGGGTAGCTGCCCGTTTTCCCAGCGCCGCCGAACAGGAAGATGCCCTCATGCGGGCGGGTATTTCCCCGACCCAGCTGCGCGACAGGTTGCACGCAGACCTGGCTATCCGAAAGCTTATCGACGAGCAGGTGATTGGATTGGTTGAAGTGGATGAGCGGGAGCTGAGGTCTTTTTATGATTCGCATCCCAATCTGTTCAAGGTACCGGCCCTGGTCAAAGCCAGCCATATTTTTGTTGCCGCCGGCCCCGACAGCACCCGGGAGGAGCGCAAAGCGGCGGTTGCGCTGATTAGAGGAATCCTGGAACAGCTTGATCAGGGCGTGCCGTTTTTCGATATGGCCATTGACTACTCCCAATGCCCCAGCAGTGAGAATGGGGGCGATCTTGGTTATTTCGAAAGAGAAAAGATGATCAAGGGCTTTGCGGACGCGGCCTTTTCCCTCAATCCGGGCGAGATCAGCGATATCGTACGTACCAGCCGTGGCTACCACCTGATCCTGGTCGAGGATCGCCAGGCCAAACGGAAACTGGCCTTTGACGAAATCCGGGAACAATTGTACCAAAACCTGAAGTTTGAAAAAGCTGCCCCAAAGATCAAAGCTTACCTCAAAAGCCTGCGGGATGTGGCGGACGTGCAGATTTTCATGGCCTTGTAAACTCAACTCCCCTCAGGTGTATCGATCGCCCTATTGAGGGGCTTTGCGATTCCCGCCCGGCATCCGACGCTATCCGGCCAAGCCAATTTTCTCAAAATATAATATGCTTACAGCTGTTTAGATTTAAAATAAGGTTTGGGCGACGCGTCCGGAGCGACCTCACTCGGCCAAAAAAACGGCCAAGACTTTCCTTTGACAAGGGGCTTGACTAAATTATAGCTGTAGATTATACGGACCTTTGTGTTTTTGTTCCTTATTATATAGATAGTGCCATTTTGGCACACTTTTGCCGCCCCCAACTGCAAGCACCCGGATCAGAGCCTGTCGCGGGTGACGGCGGTAACCGAACCTTAACATTTGTTGGATTGCCCAGGCAGGCAGCAGGCAGTTAGCGTTCAGCGTGAGGATCAGGCCAGAAAACGTTTTATGAGACCCTTTGAAAATGCCCCTGTCCATCCGGTTATCCACCGGGTCCGAATTTTCTCCCTCGAATTACTAAACGTATTCAAATGGTTAAAATTTAGGCAACCTTAGTTAGCGGCTCGGCAGCCCCATGCCGAAGGCTGAATGCCTTTGAACGGGCGGACAATAGACGCAGGGCATAGCGGGCGCCTGATAGCGTTTTGAAACGATGATAAAATAATGAGTAGTTAGCAGCGCTCTGTTCTTGAGACAAACCATACTTTTCTGAAACACAGGAGTAAGGGAATGGGAAAAAAGAGTGATAAGCCGATTGGATCGGTTGTTGTGGCCGGTGGCGGGATTGCCGGCATGCAGGCGGCCCTGGATCTGGCAGATTCAGGGTATTATGTGTATCTGGTCGAAAAAGGGGCGTCCATTGGCGGGGTTATGTCACAGCTGGACAAGACATTCCCTACCAATGACTGTGCCATGTGAATTATTTCACCGAAACTGGTCGAGGTCGGCCGGCATTTGAACATAGAGCTGAAAACGCTTAGTGAAATCGGTGAAATTAAGGGGACGGCCGGAAATTTCCAGGTCGAAATTACCAGCCAGCCCAGGTATATAGACGAGTCCAAATGTATTGCCTGTGGGCTGTGTGCGGAAAAGTGCCCTAAAAAGGTGACCGACCCCTACAATATGGGTTTGGCCAAGCGCAAATCCGCCTACGTGGAATATGCCCAGGCCGTACCGCTGAAATACGCGATCGATGATCAGACCTGTATTTACTTTCAAAAGAAAGGTAAATGCGGGGCCTGTAAAAAGCTCTGCCCCACCGACGCGGTTGATTTTGACCAGAAACCTACTACCGAGATCCTGAACGTCGGTTCGGTCATCCTTTCTCCGGGTTTCAAACCATTCGATCCTTCCCGGTTTGATAATTACAGCTATGCCGCGCTGCCCAATGTCATCACTTCCATCGAGATGGAGCGTATCCTGGCAGCCACCGGCCCCACAGGCGGCCATCTCATCCGACGTTCGGATGACAAAGAGCCCAAAAAGATTGCCTGGTTCCAGTGCGTGGGCTCCCGGGACATGAACAAATGCGACAACAATTACTGTTCATCCGTTTGCTGCATGTATTCCATCAAAGAGGCCGTGATTACCAAGGAACATGCCGGTGACGATCTGGATTGCGCCATCTTTTACATGGATATGCGCACCCACGGGAAGGAATTTGATAAATTCTATAACAATGCCAAGGACAAAGGGGTCCGTTTCGTCAACAGCCGCGTGCACACGGTTGATCCGGTGGATGGCAGCGACGACCTGGAAGTGCGCTACGTGACGCCCGAGGGTGAGATCGCCACCGAAATATTCGACATGATCGTCCTGTCCGTCGGCGTGGAAATTTCCCCGGAGATTATCGACCTGGCCAAGCGACTGGACCTGGATCTGTCTGCCGGTAATTTCTGTAAGACCGAGGCAGTCGATCCGGTGGCCACTTCACGAGAAGGCATCTACGTCTGTGGTGCCTTCCAAGGTCCCAAGGATATCCCCGAGTCCATCATGGAAGCCAGTTCGGCCGCCTGCAAGGCCGGTATGACCCTGGCGGCTGTTAGAAACGATCTGGTCAGGGAAAAAACACTCCCCGCCGAGGTCTCCGTGGAAGGCCAGGAAAACCGTATTGGGGTATTTGTCTGCAACTGCGGCACCAACATCGGCGGTATCGCCGATGTTCCGGCTATTGCCGAGTACGCCCGCAGCCTGCCCGGCGTAGCCTATGTTGAGGAGAACCTCTTCTCCTGCTCCCAGGACACCCAGGATAAAATGGTGGAGGTCATCAAAGAGCAGAAGCTCAACCGGATCGTCGTGGCGGCCTGTACACCGCGGACCCATGAACCCCTGTTCCAGGAAACCGTGCGGAATGCCGGGCTGAACGCTTACCTCTTTGAAATGGCCAATATTCGCAACCAGTGCACCTGGGTACATGCCAGTGAAAAGGACAAAGCCACCGAAAAGTCCAAGGACCTCGTACGTATGGCAGTTGCCCGGGCGGCTTTACTGGACCCCATCAGCGATGTCACCGTGGAAGTCAACAAGTCCGCCCTGGTCATCGGGGGTGGCGCGGCCGGCATGACCGCGGCCCTCAGTCTGGCCGACCAGGGATTCCCGGCCACCATCGTCGAGCGTTCTGCAGCTATCGGCGGCCAGGCCCGGGATCTGGCGCATACCTGGAAGGGCCAGGCGGTCCAACCCTTTCTCGATGACATGATTGCCAGGGTGGAAAAGCACCCGGACATCACGGTACTGTTGGATTCGGAAGTGACGGACGCCGCCGGGTTTGTCGGCAACTTCGAAACCCAGGTCTCCTCAAACGGCGCTTCCCAGACGATTGCCCATGGCGGCGTCATCGTGGCGACCGGTGGAGAAGCCACCGATTCGACCGAATATCTATACGGTCAAAACGAGCGGGTGACCCGCTGGCATGACCTGGAGCACCATCCTGAAAAACTCGCCGATGCCCAGACCGTTGTATTTATCCAATGCGTGGGTTCTCGGGATGACCAGCGGCCCTATTGCTCCCGGATCTGCTGCACCGGATCCATTCTCCAGGCCATTGCCATCAAGGAAGCGACCCCGGACAAGGCTGTTTTCGTCCTGTACCGGGACATCCGGACCTACGGTGAGCGCGAGGCCCTGTACAAGCAGGCCCGGGAACTGGGCGTCATCTTTATCCGCTACACCTTGGAGCATAAACCTGAAGTCGCGGAAACCGCCGATGGCCTGGATGTGAAGGTGTTCGATCCGGTTCTGCAACGGGACCTGTTGATCAAGGCCGATCTCGTGAACCTGGCCACGGCCATCAAGCCGGCTGACAACGACAAACTGGCGGCCCTCTACAAGCTGCCTTTGAATGCCGACAACTTCTTCATGGAAGCGCATGCCAAGCTCAGGCCGGTGGAATGCGCGACGGACGGCATTTTCCTGTGCGGATTGGCGCACTACCCGAAATCGCTGGATGAAAGCATTGCCCAGGCCCAGGCCGCGGCCAGCCGCGCCGCCACGGTCTTGTCCAAGGCGTCCATCAGTATTTCGCCGCTGGTCTCCTTGGTAGACACCGAAAAGTGTATCGGCTGCGGCCTGTGCACTGAAGTGTGCGCCTTTGGGGCCATTGTCCTGGATGAAGTCGAGGGCAAAGGCTACCGGGCCCGGAACATTTCCGCCTCTTGCAAGGGCTGCGGCCTGTGTGCCTCGTCCTGCCCCCAGCTGGCTATCGATATGCTGCATTTCAAAAACGAGCAGATCGAAGCCGCAGTGAATGCCGTTGTTTAGAATAGATAGTAAAGACGATTTGTTACCGAACGTCAGGATATAACAATAAGATAGAGGATAAGAACATGGGTGATTTCGAGCCTAAGATCGCAGCGTTTCTGTGTAACTGGTGTGCCTATGCCGGGGCCGACCTGGCGGGCGTATCCCGGCTGCAGTATCCGTCCAACCTGAGAACCGTACGGGTCATGTGTTCCGGCCGGGTTGACCCGGGATTCATCATCAAAGCATTCAAACAGGGTTGTGACGGTGTGTTGGTGTCCGGGTGACATTTCGGTGATTGCCATTACCTGGAGGGTAATGTACAGGCCGAGAAAAAGATCGTTCTCACCAAAAAACTGCTCGACATGGCCGGTATCGGCGCGGACAGGCTGCATCTGGCCTGGGTCTCTTCCGCCGAAGCCCAGCGCTTCGTGGAGATCGCCACGGATACCATCGCCGCGGTCAAAGATCAGGGCCCCCTGGATACAGCCGCCCTGGAGATGGCCCTGGAGGCCGCCGACATGACGGTCAACAATCCAGCCATCCGCTGGTTGGTGGGTAAAGAAGTGAAGATTACCGCCAACGGGGATGTCTACGGACGCAAGTGGGACGTGGATCAATATGAAGCCGCGCTTTTCAAAGAACTGGAGCGCGAATTCCAGAAGAGCATGATATTTCTGGCCATAAAAAAAGGCTGTAAATCCGTGCGGGATATCAGCCGGGAAATTGGCCTGGATCTGCTGAGGATCTCTTACCTGCTGGCTGACCTGGAGAAAACCAACCAGGTTGAATTCACCGGTATGGAAGACAGCAAACCCGTATTCGTAGCGCTATAGTCATTGGAAAATGACTGTGAATAGAGGGAGGAACAATGAGTAACACGAGCGGATCAGTTATGGTTGTGGGTGCCGGCATAGCGGGTATGCAGGCTGCCCTGGATCTGGCAAATTCAGATTACAACGTGTACCTGGTAGAAAAGGGGCCGACCATCGGGGGACTGATGGCCCGGCTGGACAAGACCTTCCCGACCAACGACTGTACCATGTGAGTGATCTCACCGAAACTGGTCGAGGTCGGCCGGCACATGAACATCAACCTGATTACCAACAGTGAAGTCAAAGATATTGCGGGGGATCCCGGGAACTTTTCCGTGACCCTGACCAATAATCCCCGTTTCATCGATTCGGACGTATGTACCGGTTGCGGCGACTGTGCCCGCAACTGTCCTGCTTCGGCGGTGAACCAGATCAACAAGGGGATGAATGACCAGCGGGCCACCTTCATCGAGTATGCCCAGGCGGTACCGCTGGCCTATGCCATCGACAAGGACGCTTGTGTGGGCTGCGGCCTGTGTGAAAACGTCTGTATGGCAAAAGCGGTGCGGTATGACGACGTAGAGCGCGAAACAGAGGTGACCGTCGGTTCCGTCATCCTGTCACCGGGAACAAAGGGCTTTGATCCCTCCGGCCTGGATTACCTCGGCTACGGAAAATATCCCAACGTCGTGACCAGTGAAGGGTTTGAGCGGATTCTGTCTGCTGGGGGACCTTATTTCGGTCATGTCATGCGGCCGCTCGACCGGGAAGAGCCCAAGAGCATCGCCTGGCTGCAGTGCGTCGGCTCCCGGGATACCAACCGCTGCGGCAACGGCTACTGCTCTTCAGTTTGCTGCATGTATGCCGCCAAGGAAGCCATGATCGCCAAGGAGCACATTCACGGGGATCTGGACTGCGCGGTCTTCAACATGGACATGCGGACCTTCGGCAAGGACTATGAGAAGTATTATCTCCGGGCCCGGGATCGGGAGGGGATCTGCTTTGTGAAAGCACGGGTCCACACGATCAATGAAATTCAGGAAACCGGTGACCTCAGCGTGCTCTATGCCGATGAGAGCGGCGCGATGAAAGAAGAGACCTTCTCCATGGTGGTTCTGTCCATTGGGCTGACGATTCCCGATACTGCCGTGCAGTTGGCCAAGAAGCTCGACATTGATCTGAATAAATACAACTTTGCCAAAACCGATCCCTTTGCACCGGTGGAGACGTCCAAACCAGGCATCTATACCTGCGGTGTGTTCCAGGGCCCCAAGGATATTCCCGGCTCGGTCACCGAAGCCAGCGCCGCCGCCTGTCTGGCGGGTTCGGAACTGGTCGCGGCCCGGGGCAAGGATATCCCGGAAGTGGTCGTGCCCGAGGAAGTGGACGTTGCCGGTCAGGATCCGCGGATCGGTGTGTTTGTCTGCAACTGCGGGATCAACATCGGTGGCGTGGTCGATGTGCCGGCGGTGCAGCAGTATGCGGCTGAACTGCCCGGGGTGGTCTTCACGGACGCCAACCTGTTTACCTGCAGCCAGGACACCCAGGAAAAGATGAAGGAGATGATCACCGAACACAATTTGAATCGGGTGGTGGTCGCCTCCTGCAGCCCCAAGACCCATGAACCGATGTTCATGGAGACCCTGGAAGCCTGCGGTCTGAACAAGTACCTGTTCGAGATGGCCAACATCCGGAACCAGAATTCCTGGATTCACTCCAAGAGCCCGGACCTGGCCACCCAGAAAGCCAAGGATCTGGTCAGAATGGCCGTGGCTCGGGCTGGCACCCTGAAACCGCTTACGGCCAAGGTCATTCCGGTCAACCAGAAAGCGCTGGTCATCGGCGGCGGGGTGGCCGGCATGAATGCAGCCCTGAACCTGGGCAAGCAGGATTTTGAGGTGGTGCTGCTTGAGAAGGATGCCCAGCTGGGCGGTTATGCCCGCAATCTGCATCACACCATCGAGGGTGGTGATGTGGGCGCCTATGTCGGGACACTGGCGGATGAAGTCAAGGGCCACGCCAAGATTGAGGTGCTGACCGAAACCACCGTAACGGGTTTTGGCGGGTACAAGGGCAATTTTAAAACCGAGGTAGCCGTAGGCGCAGCAAATGAAAAGCGGGATATCGATCACGGGGTGATCATCGTGGCCACGGGTGCGGTTGAATACCAGCCCAAGGAGTATCTGTACGGCGAAGACGAACGTGTCGTGACCCAGGTTGGCTTGGCTGATCGACTGGCCGCGCAAGGCGCCGCTGACCTGGATACGGTTGTCATGATCCAATGCGTTGGATCGCGGTGCGCAGAGATGCAGGAGTGCTCGCGGATTTGCTGTCAAAACGCTGTGAAAAATGCCCTGCAGATAAAAAAACTGCGTCCGGAAACCCAGGTGTTTGTCCTGTACCGCGATATGCGAACTTATGGCCTACTGGAAGATTACTATACCGAAGCCCGGGATCAGGGCGTGATCTTCATGCGCTACGATGCCGACAATCCTCCGGTGGCCAAAGCAGCCGCCGAAGGCATTCTGGTGACAACCCGGGACCATGTGCTGCAACAGGATGTTGAAATCTCTGCAGATCTGTTGACCCTGAGTGCCGGGATGCGGGCGGCCGATACCGAGGAACTTAGCAGCATCATGAAGCTGAATGCCAACCAGGAAGGCTACTTTATCGAGGCGCATGTAAAACTGCGGCCGGTAGACATGCCCGGGGAGGGTATTTTCCTCTGTGGCACGGCTCACGGGCCCAAGCTGATATCCGAGACCATTTCCCAGGCCCAGGCAGCCGCTTCGCGGGCGGTCACCTTTCTGGCCCGTCCGGAGATCAAACTTTCGGCTATCACGGCCAATGTGGATACGGAATACTGCGTAAAATGCTTGACCTGTGTACGGACGTGTCCCTATGATGTACCGGTTTTCAACACGGAGGCCCAGGAGATCCAGATAGATGAGGCCCTGTGCCACGGATGCGGCGCCTGCGCCGGTGTCTGCCCGCGGCAGACCATCCAGTTGGGATTCTATGAAGATGACCAGATTGCATGTAAAATTGACGCATTGCTGGCAGGAGGAATGTAATGGCTGATTTCGAACCCACGATTATCGCATTTTGTTGTGAATACTGAGGGTATTCCGCCGCGGACCTGGCAGGTTCCATGAGGCTCGACTATCCTACAAATATTAAAATTATCCGGGTGCCCTGTTCCGGCAAGGTGGATGTCATGTACCTGCTGCGTGCCATCCAGAAAGGGGCCGACGGTGTCTATGTGGTCGGCTGCCTGGAGGGGGCCTGCCACTACAACGCGGGCAATTTCAGGGCCCGTGAAAGGGTGAACCACGCCAACCGCCTTCTCGCTGAAGTGGGTATTGAAGGCGAGCGGGTGAGGATGTATAATCTCTCTTCCGGTGAAGGCCCTACATTTGCGGCATTTGCCAAGGAGATGACCGAGCATATTTTGGAATTGGGACCCAACCCATTGAATAAATAAGTATAAATCAAAAGACGGAGTATATCATGGCTGAAGAAACAATTAAACTTGGAGGAAAAAAGAAGAGCGTATTCCTGGATAAGGTCAAAGAGATCCTGCCCGACGGTGGGAATTTGAATCTCTGCCTGACCTGTGGGGCGTGTTCTTCCGGTTGCCCGGCCACCGGGCTGGAGGGCATGGATCCGCGCAAGTTCCTGCGCATGGCCGCCCTG
>Ga0126326_1000010_pt1 | contig 149771 bp, 134 predicted proteins | sample InaspJWI67metaG_FD_94485 | JGI IMG/M metagenome (GOLD analysis project Ga0126326, IMG submission 94485) | Marine gutless worms symbiont microbial communities from Oahu, Hawaii - Inanidrilus sp. 1 OAHU.JWI-67 metaG | ecosystem: Host-associated > Annelida > Digestive system > Unclassified... | reverse complement strand
TTTTTCGATACACTGTCGGACATGGTGGCCTCCTTCCCTGGCTAAATGTTTGGTCTCGCAACCTTTATTTAACCATATCGAGGCCACCGCCTCAAATGTGCGAAAAATATTATACGTTATGTTTTAGCTTGAACCTCTAAACGTAAGCGGGTTTTGGATAGCCGGACATTCAGCTCATCGGAATACTCAATGCGTTGGGGACGTTGACCGGGCAGGCTTTGGTTTCGGTAGAAAAAAATGGCGGAAGTGCATGGGAATCGAACCCACCCGGGACGGTTTTAGCGCCCCACACCGGATTTGAAGTCCGGGAGCCTCACCAGTAAGCTGCGCACTTCCGCATAAAAGCGAAAACCCATAATAGCCCTGTCAGCGATATTGTCAATACCATACAAATAAAAAAAGCAGTTCATCGGCTGGGTGCCCGGAGCCGGGGTGCTGGAATTTCAAAAGATAGAGAGGTGCAGATCAGATGCTGACCGCGTACTTTGATTGTTTTTCAGGCATCAGCGGAGATATGACCCTGGGAGCCCTGGTTGACCTGGGCGTACCGATTGAATGGCTGGAAGAGAATCTCAGAAAACTGCCGCTTTCCGGATTCGATTTCCTGATTCGTTTTGCATGACTGGTATGGTTCCAAATGAAGGCTGGCCTACGGCGTGAACCATTAATAAAAGCAACCTTTTCAATTTCCATAATAATTGAAAAGACTTGACGGGCCGTGAAGAAATTGAATCGCCACATAGTCGTATTGATAGATTAATACCGATTCGTCAAGCGTGCTTATTTATCCCCATTGGTTATTCGTTTCAGAATATATTCCGTACCAACAGCGATGCTTTTATTTTGGTCCAGTAAAATAATCTGTTTCATAAAATCGTGTTGATAAAACATTTATAAAATTACCTCTTCTGCGTGTTCGCTGGCAAAGAAAATACAATGAAATTGACATTGAAGGTAAAATGGTTGCCAACTTTTGTGCAATCCAAGGTGGGAAGGGGTAAAAGTTTGAACCAACAATTTTCTTTACTTCAAAATAATCATCAGTAGTTATAAATTGATAGAATCCCCCCTTTGTGATTCCCCTGACATGCGGTCCCGGCATCCGTATACAGATCGGTTGCTCGCCAATTAGTAAAAGAAATCTATTGTGTAGTGCTGCCAGGTTGGGGAAACCGAATATTGCAACCCCGTTATTTTTAAGTACTCTTGAAATCTCTGAAGAAATAAAAAATATTTCTTTTGTATGCTCAATAACCTGATTGATTATTACAATATCAAGGGTGCTATCATCAAAGGGAAGGGAATCCTTTTCAATGTTAATATTAAAACTAGTTACTCCAAGTGCATTCAGCCTTTTTATGTTGGGCGCAAAGGATTCTATCGCAAACAGTTGTTTGGTTTTTTGGATGTTATTTTTTATATTATTGAGGTCGGTTCCACCTCCAGCGCCGATATCAAGGATACGAACTGTTTCCTGGGCGTTACAGTCAGTGTTGATGTGATTATTCACCAGCTCTACAATGATATCTCTGCCGTAGTTAAGGTGCACACTGCTTTCTTGGAGTTTTACGAATAGTTTTTCAATACTTTTTGGTATTATGCGCGTAAAACGTTTATCTTCTTTCATCTGCAACAAGCCTTTGCAATTGTATCAAAATATGGTGTGATGTGAAGGCACCGTACCTTAAACCTAACAGATCAAGAATCAGGTGCAAAGCCCCGTCAAGTTACTTTCAAATGATCTTTTTGATGAACAGTACAATTTCGTTAGGTGGCGCCTTCAGAATTCAAATGGAGCTGTTTCTGTTCGTAATCACTGGCAATAATAAAATGGTACGGCTGATCAATCATGGTATTAGCTATCAGGGTAGTGAGGTAATTTTGACCCCAGTCGTTAAGGTGGTTTTTATTATTAAGTTATCGGAAAAAAATAAAATGGCGGAAATGCATGGGAATCGAACCCACCCGGGACGGTTTTAGCACCCCACACCGGATTTGAAGTCCGGGAGCCTCACCAGTAAGCTGCGCACTTCCGCGTAAGAAGAGTGAACACATGATAGCCCTATCTGCACTATTGTCAATACCACCCAGCAATAAATACTGGGATCGGAACGTTTGTAAAGCCCGCATTTATCTGTTTCAATCGACAATAAAGCTGCACCCCGGCTGTCGGCGTATTTCGACCTCTCGTCAGGTTTCAGCGGGGACACGGCGCCGGGTGGCATGACTTGGTTTAAGGCTGCCTGATGAACGTGTTCATTCAGCCGTTTCCTTCCGTTTTAAAATCTCTATACCGAATTGATGGGAGGTAAAAGGCTTGGGTCCGATAATGGTGACTGTTTCAAAATGGGTTTCAATCCAGTTTCTTAGTTTTTTTCCATACGCCGGCACCTGGCCGAAATGCGCGTAGTTGAATTCGCGTACGTCCCGATTCACGAAAACGGCATAGGTAAAGTCGGCGCTCTTAATTGCAGAGAGCATCCGCTGCTCACCGTAGAGAATGAACTCGGTTGGCGTGAATTGAATATAACGGGTGGGACTAGGCCGCTGCAGAAGAAAATTCAGCATGACGCCTTCGGGCAACACCAGGAAAGGTTCACCGGGTGGAACAAGATCATCGAGCACAAGCAGGGACTGCTGTACCATGGGACCGGTGGCGGCCTGTGGGGGCGCATAGGTCCGGAGCGTATTGCCTTTCATGCTTACCGGGTATTTATTGAGGGCGTAGAACTGAACACTGCGGGAGACATGAACCACTGCCATTGCGCCAATGGCCAGGCTAAAGACAATGGTAAACAACATCCCGCCATTGGCCTTTTCCCGCAGGGTGCGGGGATGGGTGCCCAGAAAATAGGCGATCGTGGTGATCGTGGCCAGCAGCGCCAGGTAGAAGCCGATATGATATAGGCCGACGCGGAACAGGATTTTGATCAGCAGGAAGAGCGCAAAGACCGACAACAGGATGGCAGATAAGGATGGTACGGAGCGGCTGTCGGGGTCCGCGTCCTTACCCCAGCGAATCAGCTGGTGACTCACTATAAAAACCAGCAGCAGGGGCAGCGCCCGAGGCAGGTCCCACCAGGGCAGCTCACGGTACCACCAGGCCAGCCCGGCAAAGGCGAAGAGACTGATGAATCCGGTCGCCCTGCGGTAATTGGTTTTCGATGACTGCAACTTCAAGTCAACTGCCGACAGGAGCAATAGAGACGAGGCAGTGAACAGAAAATAACGGACCATCAGGCTCAGGTTGAGACCCAATTGATCGGTCCCGACGATTTCGGCGAACCAGGGATCCCGGGTGATGTCAGAACTCAGTGGGATCAGCCAGGCCGTTGCGGCCGCTTCGGCGGCGGCGGCAACGGGCAGGTGGCAAGCAAAGTAGGCTGTAAAGAGCAGCGTGGGTAGGAAGGCCCCGGTTATAAATTTTATAAATAATCCGAATATGTTATATGTGTTGCGGCTGTACACCCATAGCAGAATCAGGCCAGTGACCAGGCTGGCCGTGGCTGCAAGTATAATGTCCGACCGGGTCAGCAATATGGCTCCGTAACAACATCCGCTCAGGACTGCGGCAGCCGTTTTCCGTTTTTCCAGGTAGTGTCCGAGAAAGGCGACCGACCCCAGGAAAAAGAGCAAACCATGCGTGGCTTCATGCGAATAGGGGGCGATAAAGTTGTAGTTGTTGATGCGAATATACTGGGCAAAGGAAAATATGAGAATTACGACGGCACAGCCGACGAGAGCGACGAAACGGTTGTAAACCAGTCCCAGAATTCGCTTGAGCAGCAGTAAAAATACCGATAAAAAGATCAGATTGCCAGCCACGAGGGCATGGATGCTGGCTCCGAACAGGCGCATCCAGAAGGCATTGATATACTGGGACAGAGGGCCCTGGATGTAGGCGCAGTCACGGTATAGAACGCTTCCCTGGGTAAGCTGCCAAGGATAGTATAGCTGGTGGCCATAGTCTATGATGACGTCCGCCCAGCGATTCCAGCTCCAATAGCACATGACGATGACAAGCAGGGCCAGTGCGCCGTAATCAAACAGGGGGTGTAAGCCCTTTTTCATCAATCTGTTGGCATTCATCGAGGTCGTTTTTCGTTGGATTAAGCACCGCGTATTTGTGATTGAGCCGTCGCAGTCGATCTGGGACACAGCCTGGAAACTTGGCCCGTGATAGCACATGATGGTTTGAATTGCCAAACCTATGATTTGCGCAGAGAGAAAGACCTTTTGATTGCACCATAAAGGGTATCTGCCTTTCATTTCTTTTTGAATCCGGCCGTTACGGTTTTTCCCCCTACCGGCCGGCCGGCCGATCGTAACCTCGCTTTCCACTTGTCAATTAAATGGTAAATTGGTAGGCTTGCTTGGAATGTGGTGGGGTTTAACTGTCCGGAATTAGATAAAAAATAGCGAAAATGCCTGGGAGTCGATTCAACCTGGGAAAATGTTGGCATCCCATATCGGATTTGAAGCTCGGGAACCACATCAATAAGCAGCGTCCTTAAAAGATAATTGAGTTCGCAATGACACCATCTGCGCTGTTCACAAGACCATTGTGAATGACTTCAGGAATTAAAATCGGTCTCCGGCAGCCGGATACGTTTGTTGCGATCGATTGAAAGGGAAGAAACACATGCTGACTGCCTATTTCGACTGTTTTTCCGGGATCAGCGGCGATATGACTCTGGGGGCACTGGTGGATCTGGGAGTGCCGGTAGAGTGGCTTGCCGAGAACCTAGCCGCACTGCCCCTGGACGGATTCGAACTCACGGCCGAGCAGGTTCACCCGGGCGGCATTCGGGCTGTCGATATCAAGGTGGCAGTCAATGACACCACCAAGGCCCGCAACTATGCGGCTATCAAAGAATTGATCGAGAACAGTCAATTGCCGGAAAAAGTCCGGGACCTGAGCAGCGCCATTTTCCGCCGAATCGGCGAGGCGGAAGCGCGGGTGCACGGTTGCGCACTGGATCAGGTGCATTTCCACGAGGTGGGCGGCATCGACGCCATTGTGGATATCGTCGGTACTGCGTTGGGGGTTGACTACCTGGGGATCGATAAGGTGGCCTGCGGGCCCATCCCGGTGGGCGGAGGGACAGCTGTCTGTTCCCACGGTGAACTGCCGGTTCCGGCACCGGCCACAGCCGAGATTCTGAAAGATGTGACGGTTTACGGCGGCGGGGAGGCGGAGTTGACGACTCCCACCGGGGCTGCCATCATCAAAACCCTGGCAACGACTTTCGGACCGTTGCCGGCCATGAGGATAGGCAAAATCGGATACGGATCCGGTAAACGCCAGACCGGCGGACGGCCGAACCTGCTGCGGGTCTTTCTGGGCGAAACGGCTGCACAGGACGACTTTACCCATGACCGCATCCTGGTGATTGAAGCCAATGTTGACGATATGAGCCCGGAGGTTTCCGGTTATGTCATGGAAACGCTTTTGGCTGACGGTGCCCGGGATGTGATATTTTTACCCGCGTTTATGAAGAAGAACAGGCCCGGAACCCTGCTTCAGGTGCTGTGTACGTTTGAGGATAAAGATATACTTATCAATAGGATACTATCAGAAACATCATCCATCGGATTACGCTACTATCCGGCGGAGCGCTGCCTGCTCCCCAGAAAGACGGTTGCGGTGGACAGCCCCTGGGGTAAGCTGGCGGCCAAACAGGTTCGGCGGCCGGGCGGAAAAATCGAACTGGTGCCGGAATATGAGGCCTGCGCCCGGGTTGCGGCCGAAAACGGCATCCCCATTCGGGAAGTATACGATACCTTGACAAAAAACAAGGCAGCGGTTAGACACGAGCCATGAGTTTCAAGGACAAGGCGGTTGTCTGCCTGGCCACCGGTTTCTACACAGGCAACATCCCCTGGGCACCCGGCACTTTCGGAACGCTTCCGGGACTGTTCCTGTGTTTTATTCTGTCCCGGATCTCACTGGCGTCCGGCTTTCTGGCGATAGTCCTGCTGATAGGAGCATCAATCTGGATCGCCGGTGCAGCTGAAAAAATTTTGGGGCAAAAGGACCCCGGCTGTATTGTGATCGATGAGATTGCCGGCATGGCGGTCACCCTGGCGGCGATACCGTTTACCCTGTACACGGCGATAGCCGGTTTTTTGTTGTTCCGGTTCTTCGATATCGTCAAGCCGCCGCCGATCAAAAGCATTGATCGGCGGGTGCATGGCGGGATCGGCATTGTTCTGGATGATGTGATTGCGGGGATATTCGCAAATATCGTTCTGCGGATCGGTATGGCGATAATGAGCCGGTAGACGAAAACCTTGTTATGTTTAGATTATTTGTGTTAAGTCTGAATGCCGACAACTTAATTTTGCTACCTAATTCCTGAAATCGATTTTTACGCTTATTTGAAAGGTTTATTTAATTTGAACGAAGTGGAAGATGGCGTGGCCGCACAAGATGAGCAGGCGCCGAAGAAAAAAAGTGCCCTTAGAGAAAATATCGAAGTTTTCATTGTGGCTGCGCTGCTGGCTCTGTTTATCCGGACCTTTATCGTACAAGCCTTCAAGATTCCGTCCGGTTCCATGAAGGAGACCCTGCAGATCGGTGACCATATTCTGGTCAACAAGTTCATTTACGGTGTCAAACTGCCGTTTGTCATGACCACGATCATCCCGATAAAAGATCCGCAAAAGGGCGATATCGTCGTTTTCAAATTTCCCGAGGACCCGAAAAAGGATTTTATCAAACGTGCCGTGGCGGTGGCTGGTGATACTATCCAGATCATCAATAAGCAGGTTTACGTCAATGGTATCCGCCAGAATCACCCCTATGCGGAGTTCAAGGAGAAAGCCATTATCCCCGCTTGTACCGATATGCAGAAATCCATGGGTTTTGACCGCTGCAACAAGGACAACTACGGGCCGGTCACCGTACCGGAAGGTAAGTTCTTTGTTATGGGGGACAACCGGGACCACAGCTACGACAGCCGCTTCTGGGGATTTGTGGACCTAAAGGTGGTAAAAGGCAAGGCCTTCATGATTTACTGGTCCTGGGACAGTGATGACACGTCCGTAAGGTGGCGGCGGATCGGAAATATTATTAGGTAGCCTAATTTATCGGTTCTAAATGTATTATGCCAAGTGTCTGATATTGATATGGTTTTATCTTAACACTTAAAACCTAACACCTAAAACGGATATTCAGATGCAAATTCTTATCCACGGCGGCCAACTCATCAATCCCGGACTGGTGGATGGCATCCGGGACATCTTTATCATTGACGGCGTCATTACCCAGATCGCCCCTAGTGGGAAGCTGGCTGATATACCTGCCGAAGCCGGCGACCGGACGACCCGGATCATCAACGCCACCGGGAAGATTGTCACCCCGGGTCTGATTGATATGCATGTTCACCTGCGGGAACCTGGTTTCGAGCACAAGGAAACCATTGCCAGCGGGTGCCGGGCCGCCGTAGCGGGCGGATTCACGGCGGTGTGCGTCATGCCGAATACCAATCCGGTTAATGACAGCCCCGAAACCACTGCCTTGATGATTGAAAAGGCCCACAAGGCCGGGCTGGCGCGCGTCTACCCGGCCGGAGCGATCACGCAGGGGTTGTCCGGACGCACCCTCTGCGATTATACTGCCCTGCGGGCTGCCGGCGCGGTGGCATTTACAGATGACGGGTGCCCGGTCGAAAATGACAAACTGATGGAGTCTGCCCTGGAAGCGGCCGGACAGCTGGGGTTGACCATCATTTCGCATAGTGAAATGATGGACCTGGCCGGTAGCGGTGCGATGAACCAGGGGCCCGTTGCCCAGCGGCTGGGCTTGAAAGGGATACCCAATACGGCCGAAAGCCTGATGGTGGAACGGGAAATAGCCTTGAGCGAGAAAACCGGGGCCCGCATGCACATAGCCCACGTGAGCACTGCCGAATCGGTGGATGCCATTCGCCGCGCCAAGCAGCGCGGGGTTCCGGTTACCGCCGAAACAGCACCGCATTATTTTACCCTGACCGACGCGGCCGTTGAAAAATATGGAACGCGGGCCAAAATGAATCCGCCGCTGCGATCGCAAAAAGATCGTGAAGCGATCCGGCAGGGGCTGGCCGACGGCACGTTGGATGTAATTGCCACCGACCACGCCCCCCATTCAGACGAGGAGAAAGCGGTTGATTTCCCCCTCGCGCCCAATGGCATTACCGGCCTTGAAACGTCGTTACCGCTCAGCCTCCGGCTGGTAGCGGATGGGGTCATATCAATGGAGACGCTCATCGCTAAAATGACCAGGCGGCCGGCCGAGGTGTTGGGTGTCACATCTGGACTGGGGATCGGGAAACCGGCCGATATCACGATTATCGACCCGGACGTGGAATACGAGGCTACGCCTGAGAGCTTTCACTCAAAAAGCGGGAATTCACCGTTTATCGGGTGGCACCTCAAAGGCCGGGCAGTGGCGACTATCGTGGAGGGACGCATTGTCCACGAAGTTGGCAGCCACGCCTGATGACGGCTGGTTGCCGGGGGATCCTGATGACGCTAATTCCAATACGTTCGTTTCGCGGCGGCCGGGCAACAAAATAGGGATACATGTGAGATGAACCTTCCACAGCACCATATCCTTGTTGTTGATGACGAACTTAGTATGCGTGAGGTTTTAGAAGCGATGCTAGTTCGTGAGGGTTACTAGGTTTCCTTCGCTGATTGCGGTAAAAAAGCGCTCGAGATGATCTCCCGGGAACGTTACGACCTGCTGCTGTGCGATATCCGCCTGGGGGACCTGACGGGTCTGGAAGTGCTGCGGGCCGCAAAAAAGAAAGCGCCTGAGACCGTCGTTATCATGATATCGGCCTATGCCACCACTAAGACAGCTGTGGAGGCAATAAACATTGGCGCCTATGACTACGTCCCTAAACCATTCGACAACAACGAACTGCGGCACACGATTGCCAAGGCCTTGGAACTGAGAACGGTAGAACATGAGAAAAAAGCGCTGAACGAAGAGGTCAGAACCAAAATTCACTTTGGCAAGATTGTCGGTAACAGCCCAAACATGTTACAGATATATCGCATGATCGAGCAGGTAGCCGGTGCACGAACCAACATTCTCATAACCGGAGAAAGTGGTACCGGCAAAGAGTTGATTGCCAGGGCTATTCATGAAAAAAGCAACCGGAGCGGCCATCCCTTTGTCACGATCAACTGCGGCGGGATTCCTGAAAATCTCATAGAAAGTGAGCTCTTTGGACACAAGAAAGGTGCCTTTACCGGGGCCGCAGCCGACAAGATCGGCCTTTTTCATGAAGCGGACAAAGAACCATTTTTCTCGATGAAATCGGTGAATTGAGCCTTCCCCTGCAGGTCAAACTTCTCCGGGCCGTTCAGGAAAAAGTGTTCAAGGCCGTGGGCGACACCAAGGACATATCCGTTGACATCCGCTTCATTTCAGCATCGAACAAAACCCTTGAAGACGAGGTCATCGCCAGGCGCTTCCGGGAAGACCTGTTCTACCGGTTGAATGTTATTGAACTCAAGGTGCCACCCCTCAGGGATCGCAAAGAAGATCTCCCTCTGCTGGCCCAGCACTTTCTGGATAAGTATTCAAAAGAGATGGGCAAAGAGATAGCCAAAGTCTCCTCCTATGCGATCGATTTGTTGAATAGATACGATTTCCCAGGCAATGTCAGAGAATTGGAAAACCTGATGGAACGCAGTGTGGCCCTTTCCAACACCAATATCATCTTGCCGGACAGCCTGGCCATGTCGACCCACAAACGCAGGTGGATCGAAGGGACAGGTGAGGAACGCTTTGATCTTGATGCGGTCGAAAGCGGTGTCAATCTTACGGAAATTTTAAGCAAAATAGAAAGGTCCTACCTCAAGAAAGCCATGGAGTACGCGAACGGCAATAAGAAGAAAGCCGCCAAACTGCTCGGTCTGGGCTATCGTTCCATGTGGCACCGGCTGGATAAATTTGAAAACCTGGAGAACAACGGATAGCGCATTACAAATTTTGTAAACTTATATTACAATTATTGTAAATATACACGCCCCGATCGGTAACCAGGCCATTGCCCAATTATTTCTGGTAAAATTTTCATTTACAAAAACAGAATGTTATTATAAATTTTAATAAAACGTTTTCGTGGCATACATATTGCTCACTATATCCTCATTACAGTCAAGAGGTCCATTGCACCCCTAGCTAAGGAGCGGATCTCAAAAAAAGTACAAGAAATCGTAACGGCGCCATTACAAACACTATTAGGATAAGGAGGTCACAATGATTCAAAAACTTAGAGGCAGCAACGAAAAAGGTTTCACCCTGATCGAATTGATGATCGTTATCGCGATCATTGGTATTCTGGCGGCTATTGCTATCCCGAACTTCGTTAGCTATCGTCAGCGTTCCTATAACTCGTCAGCCCAGTCTGACGTGAAAAACGCTATGACCACCCAGGAAGCTTATTTTGTGGATAACGCCATCTACGGCAACACCCTTGCCAAACTGACCGGAGCCGGTTTCAAACAAAGTTCCAACGTTACTTTTTATGTGAATACCACCGCAAGCGCAACCGGATACACCATGACCGCTCTCCACACGTCCGGTAGTGTTACCTGGACCGTTCACGGCCCGGACCTGAACATGGCCAAGCATAGTTCCTAACGAGCAAACTGTTTACCGTAGTTAGCTTCTATGGCAGTCCAGCGTGAGCAATATACGGTGACGTGACCAAGATTCAAAGGGTGAGCAGACCGGAAAACCGGCCTGCTCACTTTTTTTTATGGGTGTCTATCAAACGCTCGCTTGAGACAACCGGGATTGCACCTATGCTGATTCCCTGATACTGACCTGTTTAATGGCGGCCAACAAAAAAATACTTTCGGTTGGACTAATTTCGCTGATAGTCCTCATTGCGACGGCAATTCTTGCTTACCTGCCAAATTCAAGCAGTGAATTCCTACTGGATGACCACATCCTCATCGAGAAAAACCCGTTTATCAGGCAACTTGCCAGTCCGGCGGATTATTTCGCCCAGGAGGATGGGATTCTTGACCGTAATGACTGGGACGTTGATTTTCATACGCGCTATTACCGGCCGCTGATCAATCTGACCTACCATATCGACTACCGGCTCTGGGGATTAAACCCAACCGGTTTTCATTTTACAAACTGGCTGTTGCACATCGTCAGCACGCTGTTGCTCTTGTACATTCTATTTCGATTGACCGGTAACGGGTGGGGGGCACTGGGGGCGGCCTTGTTGTTTGTCCTGCACCCGGTACAGACCGAATCCGTGTCCTGGATTGCGTCGCGCAACAATATCCTGGCCACCCTTTTTTCTCTGGCAGCTTTCCTTTGCTATATTTCAGCGCGAAAGGGCAGGTATTGGGTATATCTGTCCCTGTCGGCCTGCTTTTATGGTCTGGCGGTTTTTTCCAAAGAATTCGGTGTCATGCTGCTGCCGATCATCTTTCTGTATGACCACATATTCAAGACGCGGGCGCGACTACCCGACAAAAGCTGGTGGATCTATATCCCGTTTGTGATTGTTCTGTGTGTGTATCTGCTTTTCAGAAGCCAGGTGACAGGTACGCTTCTGGATATTCCGGATCAAACCCCGTTTTGGCTGAGACTTCTATGGGCGCCCTATCTGGTCATGTTCAACCTGCGCCTGATTCTTGTTCCTGTTGGGTTGCACAATTTTTTGGTGACCTATCCCTCGGTACAAATGACCGTAGCCATCTTCATCGGCGGGCTCGGGATAGTGCTGGTGGGGTACTTGCTATGGCGCTTTCGTCATGAAAAATATATTATTTTCGCAATGTTGTCGTTTCTGTGCGGATTGTTTCCCGTGCTTAATCTGATTCCCACGTCCGCCGTAACCCTGGTGGCGATGCGCTGGCTCTATTTTCCCCTGGCGTTTCTATCATTTGCTTTTTGCCGGATGATCGGCGACCGGCCCGGCCGTTACCGGATTGGACTGCTGCTGGTCGTTGCCGCATGTCTGGGGGCCTATTCCTTTTACCTGAACCAGCAGCACTGGCATGACGATAAGCGTTTCTTTACTCGGGAAGTGCTCAAATTCAATAATCACCTCTACGCGGGTGCGTATGCGCGTATTTTACACGAAAGCGGACAGTCGGAATTTGCCGAGAACTACTATCGACTGGGAATCGATGCTTTTCCCTCCCAGGTGGAAAACTATCTTGATTATTCCGCTATGCTGATTGATGTGAACCGTCCGCACCAGGCGCTGGTATTAATAGATCGGTGCTTGGGGCTTGAGATGAGCAAAGCAAACCGGGGCATTGCCTACAACAATCAGGGCATGGCTTTTTTCCACCTGGGCAGGTACCACGAGGCGGTTACCGCTTTTGAGAAAGCAACAGCGCATGCGCCCGGTAGAGCAGATATAAAAAGCCATCTTGGAAGCGCATATGGTATGATATCTGAATATGGAAAATCAGTGGAAGTTTTAAAGGCCGGGCTGTTGCTCGCGCCCAAATCCATCGGAATCAGGAGTAATCTTGCGAATAGTTACCTGAAAATGGGAGAATACCATCAGGTGGTCCAGCTATTGGAAGAGATACCAATAACTGAACTTAAGACGAACCCGGCAGTAGAAAAACTACTGCGGCAGGCCCGGTCCCGCATCAGCGAGTAAAGCAGCCCGGCCCGGTGGGCCCTGCATCGGATTACCTAACAATGGTTAACATACAAAACGCGCCGGCAATGAAAAAACAACCTGTTCTCTCCATTATTATTCCCTTGTACAATGAGGAAAGCTGCCTTGCGGAGAATGTGGCCGCTGTCGAAGACTATCTCCAAACACGGCCCATCGCGACGGAAATCATTCTGGTAAATGATGGGAGCCGGGATCGCACAGCCGCCATCGGTGAGCGTTTAGCTGCCGGGAGTGCCGCCGTCCGGATGATAAACCTTCCCGAAAACCGCGGGAAGGGATTTGCGGTCAAGACCGGGATATTGGCCGCAACCGGCCAGTTCCGGATTTTCATGGATGCCGACCTCGCGGTTCCCGTTGAATTTATCCAGAATTGTCTGGATAATCTGCGCAAAGGGGCTCCGGTGGCCATTGGATCCAGACACCTGCCCGGCTCCTGCTTCAAAGTCCCTGAAGGTTTTTTCAGAACCCTGCTGGGCAAAATCTATCGAAAACTCACCCTGTATAGTTTCGGCCTGAAGGTCACTGATATCACCTGCGGCCTGAAAGGCTTCAGTGACAAGGCGGCGACAGAGGTTTTTTCACGGTCTTGTATCAACCGCTGGGGATACGATGCCGAAATTATTTTTATAGCCAGCAAACTGGGATTCGACATTGCCGAGTTTTCGGTCGATTGGTATCATTCCTTCAACTCGGCCGTCAATGTAGGGCGGGATTCCGTCGGTACGTTTCTCGAGATGGTGCAGATCGCCATTAACTATAGAGTGAATCGATACAAAATTCCCTGAAAATGCCTGACCCTTCCTCAACGACCGCGGTCAATCAGTTGCAGCCCCGGCGTCGCCACGGATTGGAAATCCTGTTGGTGACCGCCTTGCTGCTGATCCATTTCACTCTGGCGGTCAGCAGCGTCCGCCACAAATCCAATACGTTCGACGAATACATCCACCTGACCGCCGGTTACAGTTACTGGGCGGAGAATGACTACCGTCTGCAGCCTGAAAACGGGAATTTCCCCCAGCGCTGGGCGGCGCTTCCACTCCTGTTCAGCAATCTGGCGTTTCCCGGGTCGGACACGCACCTGTGGAAGACGCCCAATGTCTGGGAGATCGGCTACCAGTTTTTCTATGCCCTGGGAAACAATCCAGACACCATGCTTTTACAGGGCCGGACGATGATCTGCCTGCTGAGTGTCGCCCTCGCGCTGGTCGTCTTTTTCTGGTCACGAACGGCATTCGGAAAAATCGGCGGGTATCTTTCCCTGGGATTATACGTTCTCAGCCCCAACATCATCGCCCATTCCCGGTTGACCACCTCGGACATGGCCTCTGCGCTATTTTTTATTCTGAGTCTGAAACTGCTGTGGGACCTATTGCACAAGGTTGCCTGGCAGCGGATCGTTTTTTCCGGCATGGCGGTGGCCGGCCTGCTGCTGTCCAAGATGTCGGGGGTACTGATTGTCCCCATGTTGCCATTGTTAATCGCCTTCCGCTTACTGGGCAACAAACCGCTGGTGGTTATCAGGGGGCCCGAAAAAGTCTATCACGGTCGGCTGCAGATTTTTGCCGTGATTACCACCACCCTGGTTGTAGTCGTCGTTATCAACACCATCGTTGTCTGGGGGGCCTATGGCTTTCGGTTCAAGGCCAGTGTCCAGCCAACGGATGACCCGGTCCTTTCGTTTCCCAGGTGGTCGACCGAAATCGAAAAGGCCGGCCGCCCGGGCCAGGTAATTGAAATTTTCAGAGACAATAAAGTATTGCCCGAAGCCTACCTTTACGGTTTGGCCTTCGTCATCTCCCATGCCAAAAAACGAGCGGCATTTCTGGCCGGAGACTCCAGCCTGACCGGCTGGTGGTATTTTTTTATTTACAGTTATTTCATTAAAACACCGCTTGCATCGATATTGCTCTTATGCCTCGGATTGCTGGCGCTCGTATGGCGTAAGGATGGGGACATCTGGTACCGGCTTGTTCCACTTGTCGTGCTTGTGATTGTCTATGGAACGGTTGCCCTGAATTCATCCATCAACATTGGCCACCGTCATATCCTGGTGATCTATCCCACATTGTTCATTGTGTCCGGAGGCCTGTCGCTTTGGCTTCTCCGCTACCGGACACTTTGCAAACCCATTCTCCTGGCGGCATTTAGCGTTTACGTTTTCGAAGGGTCGGTTATCTGGCCGGACTACCTTGCCTATTTCAACGCGGCGGTCGGCGGCCCCCAGCAAGGTTACCGATACCTCGTGGACAGTTCCCTCGATTGGGGGCAGGATTTGCCGGCCTTGAGCCGGTGGCTGCAAGAGAACCAACCCAAAGATGACCGGCGCCAGGTACCGGTATACCTCAACTATTTCGGCTCGGCCAGCCCGAAGCACTACAACATCGATGCCCGGATGGTCGTCTTTCGACGTTTTCCATGGCACCGGGAGCCGCATACCGAGGCCACCGAATTTTCCCCCGGCATCTACTGCATCAGTGCTACCTCCCTGCAGCAGGTATATGGCCGCTATGGTGGAGACTGGACGACGGAGAATGAAGACCTCTACTGGCGCCTGCTGGAAGTAAACGCTGAATATAAAGCAGGCCGGGAAACACCGGCCACTTGGGATGCCTTAAAAGAGAAATATGGCGGCTTCGCGGCCATCAGCCGTCTGATCCTGGCATTCAGAGAACTTCAGTTTGCCCGTTTGTGCCACCACCTGAAACAGCGGCAGCCCGACGATCATGTCGGCCACTCGATATTAATTTACGTGGTAGGGCCCCGGGAGCTTCAAACGGCTCTCCATAAGCCCATGGATGGATAACCCATGCCGGAGCACATTGCCAAGAAAGAGGGGCTTCTACTCAAGGCAAGCGTCGTTCTTTTGATCGTGTCGGCCGCCTTTTATCACTTCTCATATGTGACGGCGGATCCGGACCTCTGGGGACACATCAAATTCGGTCAGGCCCATTGGGAGAGCGGGCATCTGACCCGGGCGGACATTTATTCTTATACTGCGTACGGTCACGCGTGGATCAACCACGAATGGCTGACCGAAATGCTTTTCCATCTTGTCTTCAGCCTGTTCACCGACACCGGCTTGCTGGTGCTCAAACTGGTCTGCGGTCTCCTGGTTGTGTTGGTGATGCTGGTAATCTGCGAAGACCGCTCTGTTCATCCGGTTGTAATCGCCTGTGTGCTGATGGCGGCTGTGTGGGCAATGAAACCAGGGTTTATGATCCGGCCCCAGCTTTTCTCCTTTATCGGCTTCAGTCTCTATCTGTTGGTTTTTCATCTTTTTTTCGGAAGGCGCCACTACTCCGCTCTCATCGGGCTACCCATCATAATGGTGCTATGGGTCAATTTACATGGCGGTTTTTTGATCGGCGGCGCGCTGATTGCCGTTATCGTTGCCTGGGAGACAACCGCCCATTTTGTATGGAATGACCGGACCCGACGCCTAAAGTTGTTGTGGATATGGGCAGTTATAACGGCAGCGGCCGTTTTGGTGAACCCCTACGGGTACAAGTTGCTGGTCTTTCTATACCAGTCTCTGAGCCAGCCGCGTGAGATTACCGAGTGGATGCCCATCAGTCTTTTTGACGGTAGCCACCTGGCTTTCAAGCTGATGCTGGCGGTGGCTCTGGTGACCATGATCCTGAGATTCAGGAGAAACCAGGGATGGGAGGTCGCCGTGCTGCTTTTCACGGGTTTCTTTGCCCTGCGGCATCAACGCAACCTTGTCTTTTTCACGATAGCCGCGGCACCCTATCTGGCTGAGGGGATTGCTGACATCGTGACGAAAGTCTCGACATCAGCCGGGCGGCCCAAAATAGCCGCTGCCCGACGGTTGGTGCTCAGCTTAGTGTTCATCATTGCGGCCGTGGGACAACTGTACTTAGGCAGCCGCATTTATACCCAAAGCGGCTTTCGTATCCTGGTGAATCCCAACGAATATCCGGTATCAGCTGTGGCGTTTATGCGGCACAACCGTTTCAAGGGGAATTTGATGGTGCATTTCGATTGGGGGGAATATTGTCTCTGGAAACTTTATCCGGATTGCCGTGTTTCCATCGATGGCCGTTTTCGCACCGCTTATCCCGAAAGCGTTATCCAGGATCATTTCATTCCCGGTGACGATCTCGAAAGATTGTATCCGGTACTGGAAAAGTACCCGTCGGACATTCTGCTTTATCCGCGATCACCGTTTACGGCTGCATTAATGCAAGTAGGCCGCGAATGGACATATGTCTATTCAGATAAACAGGCCTTTGTCTTCTTGCGTCAAAATGACAAGAACAGGGACTTGCTGCAGCAATTTGCAACCACCGGTTTCCAGTATCCGGTGGTTGCCGATCCGTATGCTTTCCCCTGAAATAGTCTGAGCGCTGTCCGATTACCGCAAGAGTCCGTATTTGATGATACAGTAGATGGCCTTGAACCCGTCGCGCCAGCCTATTTTCTTGCCTTCGGCATAGGACCTTCCGTAATAGGATATCCCGACTTCATAGACCCGGCAGCCCAGCCGGGCAACCTTTGCGGTCAGTTCCGGCTCAATGCCGAACCGGTTTTGTTCCAGCTTGATTTGTTTGATGACATTGGTTCGGAACACTTTGTAGCAGGTTTCCATATCGGAGAGATTGAGGTTGGTGAACACGTTGCTCAATAAGGTCAATGCCCGGTTGCCCACATAGTGCCAGAACAGGTGCACCCGGTGGGGGCCTTCACCGGTAAACCGGGACCCGTAAACGACATCCGCCTTTTCATCCACAATCGGTGCGATCAGCTTGGGGTATTCATCCGGGTCATACTCCAGATCCGCGTCCTGAATGATGACAATGTCTCCGGTGACGTGTTCGAGGCCGGATCGGATGGCGGCCCCCTTTCCCTGATTGCGACGATGATAGATGACTTTATCTACCTGTGCGGCAATTTCGGTCTGGATGATAGCGGTCGTTCCATCGTTCGAGCAATCGTCTATCAAGATAATTTCTTTGTTTTTCACAGGCGAGTTCTTCACATGGGCGATGAGCTCTGCGAGAAAGTTTTTTTCGTTGTAGCAGGGTACGATGATCGAAAGGTGCGGGTTTGTATTCATTTGAAGGCCTAATGCGAAATCAGCTTTGTTGTTTTCAGGTTAAACACAGAAATCCAGACACCCAAAGATAAAATGAATGTTAGCACAGAAAGTGTTGTGAAAAGAACGATTTTTTCGGGAAAAAAGATAAATTCGACTGTATGATACCCCGCATCGACGACGACGCCCTGAAAAAATATATTTAGCCGCTGGATCCCCTTTTCAGTGCCATCTACATAGACTTTCCAACCGGGATAGGCAGACTCCGCGAGAACCAGCACGGCCGGCTGCCTTGCATCCACTTCTATCTGGACGCGATTGCCGCTGGCCACGATTGAGTCAACCGGTCTGAAATGCGGAATCTGGTGGCTGGTAGCCAGATCGGCGTTCCCTATGGCTGTGTTGGCCGGGTTAAAGTCGTGGTTGAGAATATGCTTCATAGAGGATTCAGATGCCGCCTGAATACGGCCCACCAACCACGCGCGCGGTAAAAAGGATTTAATTCGGTATACCCGGTCATTTACCGGCTCTATCCATTCGTTCAACGCTGGTTCTTCTTCCAGGGGATGGGGTGAAAGTATATATTTTACGTTGGCCATCCTGAGAAACAACATTTTCTGAGACCATGGTTTGGATAGTAGTTCGGTTATAAAATACTGGTACTTCAATTCCAGACCGGTTTTGCCTCCGACCTGGTGCCGGTCGTGAATGACACCCAGATTGGGCATCATCAATAATTGCCACCGCGCGTGATGTGCCATGATGGTCTGCGGCTGGTCCTGGCCGGGAAGTTGACGCGCATCTACGAAGACCCGAAACAGGGACGGATCATCCAGGATTGGTTGCACCGCCGGGTCGTGATAGGTGTAATCCTGGGAATCGATTAGCGGATTCAGATACCGGTGACTGACATATAAATCGGCGACCATGATTGACGCCAGCAGGCCGCCGACCAAAGCTGGACGCAGCCCTCTATTCTGCAAACGCTGCAAGAGGGCATCGACACCCGGCGCAGCCATCACCAACAGGCAGAAGTTACTGATAAAGAGAAGTTTTTCAGGATAGCGAAAGAAGGGCAAAAGCGTGTAAAAAGGCCGGTATAGGGGCGTGTTGTCGCCCAGTGCCAACAGCAAGGCCAAGATCGCGACCCCCAGGTAGACACGCATGCTTTTGAACTGGCCGCTAAAAAGGCCGTAAATGGCCAACGGAACGATCAGAAAGCCCGGATAGATGGACAATAACCAGGGCAGTTGTCCGGTCCCTGGAAAGAAATCTACCAGGTTATTGGGCGCGGTTGCAAAATCCGCCGGGAAGACCAGCGGCACAATGAGATGCTTGAGCGCGGCAATCGGCAGGGAGTTGGCGACAACTTCCTCAAACGGTAGTCCGGCCTCCCGCACCGAGTGATGATAGTCAATGTACTGGGGGCCTATCTGAAACAGGGCTGTCCCGAGAGCCACAATGATCAACAAAAGAGCAGCACCTCCCAGAACCAGTCTGGTTCTAATGGGCCCGCCATCCGGAGAGGCGAAAGCAAAGAGGAGCAACATTCCGGCGATGAAGAGAAATAATTGGGGCTCACCTCCCAGGATTGCACAGGTAAGGCAGAAGGCCGGCAGGGGAAAGACTTTTTTAAGTCCCTTGTCCCGGGCCCATTGAAATGACCACAACACCGCCGGCAGCCATACCAGGGTAGACAGATTGTTCAGGACATTGATGGCCGACAGGGTACACCCCCCGAACGCGAAAGACACAGACGTGACCAGAGCAGCGGACCGGCTGAAACCGGTCCGACGGATAAACAGGTAGAAAAACTGTCCGCCCAGGAAAACGTGCACGACGGTAAACAGATTATACACAAATGGAAACGGCAGCAGGCCGAATAGAAGCGAAAAAGGATAGAAGACACCGGACTGAATGTCGCTCATAAAGGGTGATCCGCAGAAGTAATACGGGTTCCAGAGCGGCAAGCGGCCATCTGTGAAGGCAGTCCCCAAAAAGTGTTTCATGGGATAGAACCAGCGATGGATATCCCTGAAAAAGAAGCTTTGGTCTGCAAAAAAAATAGGATGGAAAAAAAGCAGGATCAGTGCTAAGCTTGCAATAACGTGGTGATATTTCGATATTAACACACGTAACATGCAGGCGAAGATAGCATATCTTCAGGGTGGCTGCAATCTGGAAAAAGGCGGAGATTTGCCTTTGTATGAATAGTATTCAGTGTTCGGAACATGATAGGATATCCGCTGTTTTTCCTGTAAGGGAATCGGTCGCTCTATTGCTGCTGGCTCTGCTTGTCCTGGGGTGCTACGCGAACACGTTCACCAACCCGTTCATATTTGATGATATTCCCAACATCCTTGAAAACCCCTATATCCGTATAGACCGCATCGATGCTGATAGCCTGGCAAAAGCGGCTTTTCAGAGTCCCTCTTCCCGGCGTCCGTTGGCGAACCTGAGTTTTGCGTTAAATTACTATCTGGACGGTTACAACCCGCGAGGATATCACCTGGTCAATGTCTGCATACATATCGCCTCCGGGCTCCTGCTCTATGCAGCCGTCAAAGCTGCGCTGGTCGCGACCCTAAAAAGATCGTCCACCGGGGATATTCTACCGGGATCTGAAAGTGGTATCGCGCGAACCAACGATTTTTCAAAACAGACCCTGGCCCTGCCTTTTATGGCGGCCATGCTATGGGCTGTCCACCCTCTGCAAACCCAATCCGTTACCTATTTGGTCCAGAGAATGAACGCCATGGCGGCCATGTTCTTTCTCCTGGCTTTTCTGCTGTTTATCAAGGCGGAATTGGCCGCAAAGATATATCTCCGCCTGACACTTTATGCCGCTTGTACCATAGCCGGATTGATGGCGCTGGCATCCAAGGAAAACGCTGCCACGCTGCCGTTTTTTCTACTCCTTTACCGGTGGTATTTCACGCTCGATCTGCAATGGCGGCGCATTAGAAGAGAGCTCGTAGTCGCTGTTCTGGTGCTGATTTTCTTTGCAGCGCTTGTATATCTTATCATGGGGGGGCAACCGATCGATGCAGTTTTGAGCAATTATGCATTGCGGCCGTTTTCTTTACAGGAACGCGTCTTGACGCAATTTAGGGTGATCGTCTTCTATATTTCACTACTGCTGTTCCCACACCCCCAAAGATTAAATCTGGACCCCCACGTTACCATTTCCAGGTCCGTCCTGGATCCGCCGACAACGATCTTGACCATGGGAATACTGGTTGGCCTTGTCGCAATTGCGCTGTGCCTTTCAAAAAGAAATCGGGTCCTTTCCTTTTGCATCTTGTGGTACCTGGGAAACCTCTTGATTGAATCTTCGGTGATCGGGCTTGAATTGATATTTGAACACCGCAACTACCTGCCTTCCATGGCGTTTGGTCTGGGGCTGGCCTGGTTGTTGTGTACGAAATTGAGATCCGGGAACATTATGGCAGTTGTCTTTTTGGGATTGACCATCAGCCTTGCCATGGGCACCTACCAGCGCAACAAGGTATGGTGGGACGATTTGACGCTCTGGCAAGACAGTGCAGAAAAATCGCCGCAGAAGGCCAGACCCGCCAACAAACTGGGGGCGGCTCTGGAACGCCGCGGGCGTCTGGAAGAGGCGGCCCGGTATTATCGCCAGGCCATACAGGCAGACGTACATTATTACCTGGCCTATTTCAATCTGGGCAATGTGCTGAAACAACAGGGGCGCATTGCAGACGCAATTGTTAATTACAACCGGGCCCTGCACCTGAAGCCGGATTTTGTCAAAGCCCGCAATAACCTGGCGCTGGCCTTGGCGTCTCAGGGGCGGATGGCGGAGGGGATCCGGCAGCTTGAAACAGCCGTTGCCAACGCCTCTGCCAACACCCTTACGTTTATGCGGCTAGGCACATTCCAAATGCAAACCGGGAACTACGAAGGGGCTGTTGCGGTATTTACGCTAGCGCTCGAAAAGGATCCGACGAATGCAGACCTGCGGTACAATGCCGGCAATGCTCTGATTGCCCGGGGTAGAGTGGATGATGCTATTGTTCAATACCAAAAGGCTTTGAAACTCGACCCGACCAATGGGTTGGTGTACAATAATCTGGCCATCGCTCTGGCGAATAAAGGGGAGCAATCGGCGGCGCTCCGCTTTTTTCAAGCGGCACTGCGCCTCAGACCGGATGATGAAAACATCAGGCACAACCTGAAAATGGCCCGGGAAAAAATCGATGCCACCCAGCGAGGACAGGATAAATTGCAGTAGATTCGAGGCGTGACAGCCGGCGTGCCCTGGGGCCGGCGTGCAGTTAACAAGGAAATTGGCATCATGACAACAGATGAAATCAATACGGCCTTAGCTCTGCTAAAACAGAGGGGCCGACCGGACGGAAGCTTTACGGCGGCCTTGTCGGTAGATGCCCAGCACCGGCCGGATTGTACTGCCTGGGCCGCAATGGCTCTCCAGGCATGTGCTTGTGAGGAACAAATGCGGCAGGCGGCGCTGGTCACACTGGCCGGGTACCAGCTTGCCGACGGCCGGGTGCCACTGCTGAAAAATTTCCCGGAAGCCTATTGGCCTACGGCTCTGGCCCTGCTGGCCTGGCACCGTGTCAGCAAACACCAGAAGGCCGCCCGCAAGGCGCTGGACTTTCTTCTATCGATAGAGAGCATGACCTTTCCATATGATGGAAATCCCTCCATGGGAACTGACAGTTCGCTTTCCGGCTGGCCCTGGGTGGCGGGAACCTATGCCTGGATTATACCAACTTCTCTGGCCATGATTGCTCTAAAAGCTTACGGCCTGCGCAACCATACCCGCGTAAAGGAGGGCGCCAAGCTGCTGCTGAACCGGCAATTGCCCAGCGGAGGGTGGAACTACGGCGACACCTTCGTCTTCGATACCCAACTGCTGCCGTTTCCGGACACTACCGGTTTTGCGTTGGAAGCACTGAGTGGCTTCTGCCGCCGGAACCAGGTGGCGCCTAGTATCGATTATCTGCGCGCGACCATCGATACCATAGGCGCGCCCCAATCCCTGGCTTGGGCAATTTTCGGACTGGGGGCCTGGTCCACCAGGCCGGCTCGTAGCGTCGACTGGATCACGCGGTGCCTGCGCTTGCAAAGCAGGCATGGAGATTACGACACGGACCTGCTGGCCCAGGTGCTCTTGGCGCATTACAGCCGGAACGGACTCGCGAGTCTCTATATGCCGACGGAGGAATAGAATGAAAACCAACCGCCAAACGGACGGAAGGGTGTTTATTTCCCGCCGTCACTTTTTGAAAGCGGCCGTTGCCGGCGGAGCTGTATCCGCGGCAGCCATTACCGGCACCGTACTCATGACGCAAGATACCTATGCGGCCGCGACATTTATCGCCGCCGTTGACAGATATGCGGATTCCCTGCAGGCGCATATACAAACCGGTTTCAAAGAACTCGGCCTGACAAGGAAAAATATCTCCGGGAAACGGGTTCTGCTCAAACCGAATCTGGTGGAACCGCACATGGGCGTGGGGCATATCAACACCCACCCCCTGGTGGTGAGAGCGGCGATCGATACGTTCCTGCATCTTGGCGCTGCCAGTATCGTCGTTGCTGAGGGTTCCGGACATCGCACCGATGCGCTGTACATACTGCAGGAGACAGGGCTTGCCGACGTACTGTCCGTAGATAAGATTCCGTTTGTTGATTTGAACAAGGCCGACATCTTCGTGGTAAAAAATCAGGGCGGACGAACCGGGCTGAGCCACCTCCTGCTGCCGCTGGAAATCATCAAGGCGGATATTATTGTCTCTATGGCAAAAATGAAAACACACCACTGGACCGGGGCCACTTTGTCTATGAAAAACCTCTTTGGACTCATGCCCGGGGCCTACTACGGATGGCCGAAAAACGTTCTGCACCTCGCCGGTATTCAAGAGTGCATCTTTGACATCAACAGCACCGTACAACCTCAGGTGGCGATTGTTGACGGCATTGTCGGGATGGAGGGGGACGGGCCCATCATGGGCACGCCGATAGAGTCAGGTGTATTGGTCATGGGCAGAAACCTGCCGGCTGTGGATGCCACCTGCGCCCGAATTATGGGCTTGAATCCAGGCAAGATCGACTATCTGAAGTATGCCGCCGATACCATCGGCCCCATAGAAGCAGACCTGATAGAACAACGGGGCGAGACGATTGAGCGGGTCAGAAAACCGTATGCCCTGCTGGATAAGATCCCGGCCCACCGGGGGTTGCGTTTGATTTAGCAGCCTGTTGAAAAGCGTTTGGAGCGCAGGCCAGACAAAGCCAAATCCGAGCCGGTGGTTGTATCAAAATCGAAAGAGATATCGGACGAAGTGAAAAAAGACCCGTCTTTAGGTACCCAAAGTGGGAAAGGATAAAATGCCGTGTTCAATGGAAAGAATATCGTAGTTGTCATGCCGGCCTACAATGCAGCCATGACACTGGAAAAAACCCACCGTGAAGTTTTGGGACAAGGTATCGTCGACCTGGTTATCGTTGTGGATGACGGCAGCAGCGATGCAACCGTTGAAATTGCGCAAGACCTGCCGCAGACGATCGTAAAAGCCCATGATAAAAACAGAGGTTACGGCGGCAACCAGAAAACCTGCTACGCATTGGCACTTGAAAATGGGGCCGACATTGTGATCATGGTTCATCCCGATTATCAGTATACGCCCAAACTGATTCCGGCCATGGCCAGCATGATCGGAAACGGACTATACCACTGTGTCCTGGGCTCCCGCATCCTGGGGGGCTACGCAATCCGGGGCGGCATGCCGATGTACAAATACGTGGCCAATCGCTTTTTGACTTTTGTTGAGAATCTTCTGCTGCGGGCCAAGCTGTCGGAATACCATACCGGCTACCGGGCCTTTTCCCGGGAACTATTGGAAAGGCTGGACCTGGACATTAATTCCGATGATTTCATATTTGATAATCAGATGCTGGCCCAGATCATCTGGCATGGCTACACGGTCGCCGAAATCAGCTGCCCGACCAAGTACTTTGCGGAAGCTTCCTCGATTAACTTTCAGCGGAGCATGACCTATGGTATCGGGTGCCTGGTAACCGCACTCCAATTCAGAGCATCCCGGTGGGGTTTCCATAAAACGCCGCTATTTAAATGATCGACGGGAAAACAAAGTTTAAATAATCCTGGCAAGAAAGCCAGGCTCTGGGTTGCTCATGAGTGGGGCTTCATTGGCAGAAAAAAGATCGATCTTTTCTGACACCACCGGTAGTTAAATCGATAAATACGAACCATGCCCAATTTTTCCACGCCTAAATTTCGCGCATTTATATCCCTGGGGATTGTCCTGTCTATTGCGGCCCTGAGTGTCGCTGTACTGTTATTAAGCAGTGTGCCCCCTGTCAGCAGGGACGCCTGACCCACCACCTGGCGGTCCCCAAGCTGTATTTGCAGCATGGTAACCTAATGGAATTGCCCCAAATTGTCTTTTCCTATTACCCGATGAACCTGGACTTGCTGTATATGCTCCCGCTCTATTGGGGCAATGACATCCTGCCAAAGTATATTCATTTTCTCTTCGCACTGCTCACGGCCGCGCTGATATATAGATATCTAAAGAAGTATCTTCCCCTTCAGTATAGCTGGCTGGGTGTTTTACTTTTTCTTTCTATACCGGTCATCATTAAACTATCTATTACTGTCTATGTTGATCTGGGGCTGATTTTTTTTTCAACGGCGGCGCTCCTGACACTTCTGCAATGGAAGGCGGAAAATTACAAATTGGGCTATCTTCTGGTGGCGGCAATTCTCACCGGGTTAGCCCTGGGAACCAAATATAACGGTCTAATCTCGTTTTTCTTACTCACCAACTTAGTGCCTTTTCTTTATATAAAAGGAGCGGACGGCTCCGGCTCACAGTGGCGGGCAGTTGGCCACGGCCTCATTTTTTTAAGTGTAGCCCTTTTGATATTCTCGCCATGGATGATTCGAAACTACCTCTGGAAAGGCAACCCGATTTACCCTCTGTATCAAAGCATTATAGCGCCCGCTGAAGTGCCGGTTGACGCAAGACCGGTTAAAAAATTCGCCAAATCCGAAGACCGGGTGAGCGGAGAAGATCGGGGTGGTGGTTCCGGAGGCCATTTTGCTTACAGACAACTTGCCTTTGGGGAGTCGGGGCTGGAGATTGCGCTTATTCCCTTAAGGGTGTTTTTACACGGACAGGATGACAGCCCGCAATATTTTGATGGCGTCTTGAACCCTTATCTGCTCTTTTTTCCGGTCCTGGCTTTTGGGTTTATCAGAAGAGATGCTGAAGCGATGCGATTGGAAAAGGCCGTTTTGGGTGCCTTCGCGGTACTCTTCCTGTTGTTGGTCTTTTTTCAGCAGGATATGCGGATCAGATGGATTGCCCCCATTATCCCCCCGTTGGTAATTTTAACTGTTTTCGGGCTTAAGGCCCTGGTGGCGACGCTTTACCAGCAACGGCAGTCAACCTGGCGGACAGGTGGCGCAGCCCTAGCATTGATCGCATTCGGGGCTATGTTTTCCTTGAATCTCTTTTACATGGCAGGTCTCTTTCGAGTGGTTGCCCCTTGGGATTATATCTCGGGCAAAGTGACCCGGGAGGCGTATATCAGCAACTTTCGCCCCGCTTATAAGCTCCATGAGTATGCCGGCCGGACGCTTCCAGATAACGCGCTTATCCTTGGTCTGTTTCTCGGCCACCGGCGTTACTATAGTCAGCGCGAAATCATTTTCGAGGAGACCCTATTTGCCGATCTTATCCGCCAGCATGATTCACCGCATCAAATCGCCGCAGCACTCACCGCCAAAGGAATTACCCATCTTATGATCCGCCGGGATCTTTTCGAAAAATGGGGTGCCCATAACTTTAATGCCAAGGAGGGTATGCTTGTGCCGGCATTCTTTAACGACCGTCTGAAGCTGCTTTTTTCACACCGGGGGTATTACCTCTACAAATTACTTTAACATGTGACTATCCGTGGCGCGGTAAATGATTCAGCGCTTGAAACCTACCGATATCAATGCTAATATCTCAGCAAGAATCTCAAGTCTATAAACAACTCGGTGCCGGCAAATGACAAGATGGGAATAGCGGGTGGGTCGACAAACAATGGAATCAGTATCAATAATAATTCCAGCTTTTAACGAAGCGGGGACAATTGGCGGTATCGTACGGGATATTAAAACCCGGCACCCGCATTTTGAAGTGCTGGTTATCGACGACGGGTCCGCGGATGAGACCGCGGCCACTGCCCAAGCGGCCGGTGCGAACGTATACAGGCATCCCTATAACATCGGCAATGGAGCCTCGGTAAAGACCGGTATCAGACTGGCCCGGGGCGACTACCTCGTGTTTATGGACGGCGACGGCCAGCATGATCCGAAGCAAATAGAAGGGCTGCTTTCTTTTTTACCTGATTTTGACATGGTGGTTGGCCAACGTCGGATGTCGGAACAATCGTCATTTTTACGGGGGATCGGTAATTACATCTATAATTACTTTGCGTCTTACGTGGCCAAGTTCCCGGTCAAGGATCTCACCAGCGGATTCCGGGCGGTTAAAGCCGATATTGCGCGCAGTTTTATTTCCTTGCTGCCCAATACCTACTCTTACCCCACCACGTTAACACTTGGTATTTTACGCTCCGGGCGCAGTCTCAAATATGTCCCCGTCAAGGTCCGCAAGCGTCAAAAGGGGAAGAGCCAGGTGAGGCTGTTTAATGACGGCGTTCGGTTTTTAATGATTATCATCAGAATTTGTACGCTTTATTCACCCATGCGGGTTTTTCTACCGGTCAGCTTTCTAATGCTTTTACTAGGGGTGGCCCGGTATGCCTATACCTATTTCTCCGAAGGACGATTTACCAACATGAGCGCCATATTGCTGGTAACCTCTATCCTCATATTCATGATGAGCCTCATATCCGAACAGCTCTGTCAGATGCGCGCGGAGCACACCAAAGAAACGATCGTGAATCGTGAAAACTGCCAGAACTCAAATAGCGACTAAAGGATCAATCTGTTGTGCGACTTTCCATTATCGTGCCCGCCTATAATGCTGAAAAGAGCCTGCCCAATTTGATCACCTCACTCGCTGCGCAGACATACCGGGATTTTGAGGTCATCATCATCGATGACGGATCAACCGATGCAACGGCGCGATTGATTGAAGATTCAGGTTTTGCGATGCAGAAAACCGGTGGCAACCGAGGCCCGGCACATGCCCGCAATATGGGCGCCGCTGCCGCCCGGGGAGATGTTTTGGTGTTTACGGATGCCGATTGCGCGCCATCGGCCGACTGGACCGCGAATGTAGCCCGCCTGATGTCTGCCGGAGGCTGTGAAGCACTCATGGGACGGCTGGTTTTGGAAAAGTCCGACTATCTGGGCAATGCCATTTCAGCACTGGGATTTCCAGCCGGAGGCAGTGTTGGTTTTGAGAACATATGGAGAGTAGATTCAGCCGGCTTTACCAATAGCTTCAGCACCTGCAACTGCGCCATAAAAGCGGAGGCTTTTACCCTATCCGGCGGTTTTGATGAATCCTTTCCCTATCCGGGTGGCGAAGATACACTGCTAGCGAAAAAGTTGGTCAGTCAGGGGTACCGTATCCGGTTCTGCCCGGCTGCCGTCGTTTATCACGCCGCCCGCAGTGACCTGCGCGATTTCTTCAAATGGCAATTTAAGCGCGGGATCAGCAGCTATATTTTTTCAAAAAAAGTAGAAACTAAAGGCCCATTTCTGGCGATGCGTCTCTGGTCTTCGATGAATGTTATTAAGACGGCTGGGCGCAACAATCACCTGGGAATCGTTATGTTTTTGTTGGTGATGAGTTACGGAACCCAATTCGCCGGATATTTGCTGGCCCGTTTGAACAGGAAAATTTATGAAAGTCTTAATCATTAATCCGCCCTGGCCGGGTAAGGGCTATGGGACCCGTTCACAGAATCGGATCATCAAGCACCGCAGTGACAAGTATTTACAATACCCCATTTTTCTTGCCTATAGTGCCGCCCAACTACAGGCTGGCGGACACACGGTCGCCTATATAGATTCGGTCATTCAGGACCTGGATACGCCCGCGACGCTTGAAAATGCCCACCGGATCAACCCCGATGTCATATTTATGGAGACCACAACGCCCTCCATTATTTCGGATTACGACAGCCTTGAGCAGTTGAAAGCCGCTACCGGGGCCCGTATCCTGGTGGGCGGCCCGCATGCCACCTATTTTCACACCCAAGTCCTGGAAGAGTGTCGGGCCATCGACGTGGTGATTCGACACGAATTCGATACCAAGATTGCCACCGTGGTGTCACACCTGGATGATCTGTCCGGTGTGGCCGGTATTACCTACCGGGATGACGCCGGCATAGTGGACAATGGCGATGGGGAGTATACGCGCGACCTGGATGCCGTCCCTTTTCCCGATCGGGAGACCATTCCCTGGCATTGGTACCTCGAAGCCTGGTATTCGCGGCGGCCTTTCATGAATATGATGACCGCCCGCGGCTGCCCGTATCATTGTGCCTTTTGCCTCTGGCCCCAGAGCATGTATGGGCACAAGCAGCGCTTTCGGAGTGTAGCAAACGTCATCGCTGAATTAAAACAGCTGGTTGCACGCTACGGCTTGCGGGAAGTAAATATCGATGACGGGACGTTCACAACCAATAAAAAACGAGTTGTCGAATTTTGTGAACGCCTGTCATTGGAAAGGTTGGATTTGGTCTGGACCTGTAATGGTCGTGTGGACAACCTTGACGATGAAATGCTCAGCGCAATGAAAGCCAGCGGATGCAAGATGATCAGGCTCGGGGTGGAAAGCGGGTCCCAGACCGTTCTTGACAAGATCCACAAAGGTCTCACCTTGAAACAGATTGAAGACGGAGTTAAACGCGTTAAAAAGCACGGCATTCAGGCCCTGGGCGGATTCATGTTCGGTTTTCCTTACGATTCTCGCGAGAGTGTGGAGCAGACGATTGCCTTTGCCAAACGATTGAGCCCCGATCAGGTTCAGTTTTCCATCAATATGTGTTACCCCGGCACCTCGCTTTACGAGTATGCCGTCAAGGAAGATCTTTTGCTGGCCCGCGACTTTTCCGAATTTGATATGACCCATGGGCCGGTCGTTAAAACGCTGGATATGGAGCGCGAAGAGCTCGAGCACATCTTGGCCCGGGCTTACCGGGAGTTCTATTTCCGGCCCCAATTTATACTCCAGACGTTGAAGCATTTGAAAGATATGGATGAATTGCGCCGGACCTTCCGTTCCCTGTTGAGTCTGCTGAAAACGATAAAACTGCACCGGTAACCTTGCTTTTTACCGGCGGTTTAACCCGTTCCTGAAAAAGGTCCCGGGCAAAAGGAGCACTCCTATAAAAATCAGGTCTAAAAAGAGACTGCTCATCTTTTTTATTGCCGTGCTCCTGCTGATTTTAGGGCTGCATGGCTACCTGTTGCGCGCCGTCGGCAATCTCCTGATAGTGAACCCGTTGGTTGAAAAGGCTGAGGCGGTGGTGGTACTCAGTACCGGCATGGCGTACTATCCGCGGTTGATGCAGGCGGCCGCGTTGTATCGCCAAGGCCTGGTTCGTAAGGTGGTTATCAACGGCAATCGAAAATCAGATGCCCTGCGGGAACTGGAAACGCGCGGGTTTGTTCCCTGTTGTCCCTGGTTTGAAAGGGCATACCGGATTCTGGAACTGGAACAAGTTCCACGCACGGATTTGATCGCCGTTAGCGCCGAAGATGCATATGATACGGTGAGTGAAGCGCGCCTGGTCGGGGCCGCTTTAGAGCAAAAAGGAATTGGAAGTATCATTGTAACCACCAGTAAATTTCACAGCCGGCGCGCTTTGTACATCTGGCAGCGCCTGCATGCCGACACCTTTACCTACATCGGTATGTCCGCTGCCGCTCAAGACCCTTTTAGCCCGCACAATTGGTGGCGCAGCGGTCGCCAGATAAAGTGGGTACTGGCAGAATACGGTGCCTGGCTCTATTTACTCTACAAGGGGTTCGATCAACCAATCTCCGGGACCTGACGTGGGTACAAGACTCAAAATACTCCATTTCGTGTATGACCATCCTGCCAATCCATGGTGCGGCGGCGGCGGGGCCCAACGGTCCTGGGCGATCAATCGGCTTTTGGCCCGGCAGCACGACATTACCGTTTGCTGCGGTGCCTTCCCCGAGCAAAAACTGCCGCCGGAACCCTTTCGGCTGAAATCTTTGGGAGATGCTCGGCATTATAAAGAAAGCCGTCTCAAATACATCTGGCGCAGCTTGTTTGTCAACACCAGACCCTATGATCTAATCGTGGAAGATTTTTCTCCTTTTTCACCGGCGTTATTCCGGGCCCGGCATAAGCCGGTAATCACGGTGGCGCATTACTTCCTTGGAAAAGAAGCGATGGCTTTTCGTCGATTTTGGGGCTGGGGAGCATTCGTCAACGAACAAATCATATTGCGACGCCGCAAAAACATCATCCTGGTGTCGCCGCATCTGAAGGACGCACTGCCCCCGGGGACACGGGTAGCGGCTATTCCGCCCGGTGTCGATCTACCCGGAAACATCACGACCGCCGAGACCCCCTATGCCTTGTACGTGGGACGTCTGGATATAAAAATCAAAGGGTTGGACGTGTTGATCAACGCCTGGTCAAAGGTGCCGGCTTCCAAACGCTGGCTGCCGCTCAGGATAATCGGAGACGGCGATCGGGAGGGGGTAGAGCAGCTGATCCAACAGACGGGGGTGCGGGATGTACAGCTGATGGGTCGCTGTAGTCATGAAGAGGCAATGCGGCATATGGCCCGGGCCGCCTTTGTGTGTATTCCTTCCCGTATGGAAGGGTGCGGCCTGGTCCTTTACGAAGCTTTGGCGCTGGGCAAACCGGTGATTGCGTCCGCCATTCCAGCTTTCCGTAAGCTGGCGGCGCCACTTGACGCAGCAATGCTGGTCAGGGCGGGCGACACAAAAGCCCTGCACGCGAGTCTGGAAACAATGATGGCTGATTCGGAATTGAGACTACGTTTGGCCGACAGGGCCGAAAGGGTGGGGCGGCAGTTTACCTGGGAACGGGCCGCATACGAGCAGGATGCATTTTACAGGCAGGTACTGGCCGGTCGTTGATTGCCGGCTAGAGGTAATTATCGCAGTTTTTACAAAAATCGGGAATATCGCCCAGACGCCCCTTTTCAAGGGCGCGGCGAAGATCGGCCAGGGCATCACTGCCCCAAGCCTCCTGAAGGGTCTGTTGTCCAATATGACCAATCACCAGATGGCGATCGTAATCATCAATATTCAGTGTGAATACCTTTATGGCAGAAACAGGCGCAACGCATCCGAATCAACCGGGTGGAAGTAATTCCGGACATACTCGGCTGCCTTTTCCTGGGCTGCGTAATAATCTTCATCCGCCAGCGCCCTGATCGCTTCCAGGCACGCTTGTAGGTTTGTTGAGGCATCAACGGTCCATTTGAAGGCTTCTAAATTGAACAGCGGGTCGAAGCTAAATATATCATTCTGGCGAAAGTGAATAACGGGCTTTCCCGTCAAAATAGCCTGTAGCGCGACTGTAGTGCCCCAGTACAACACAACGTCACAGGCCTCAAGATCTTCTTTTAAGGATTTGCCGGTGGAAATCTGGACACCGCGCAGACGGGGCGGACGGTAAGGCAGGCGGGCCGCAATGTGTTCAAAAGGTAGCACCGGGTGGGCGCGCATGGTGAACCGCGCAAGCGGGCAGGTGGATGCATTGGCCAGGACGTACCGGACCAGCGGTAATACCTCTTTGACGCCTTCCAGAACAACAAGTACCTGCATGGGGATGTTGGCCACCCGGCGTGCCAAACTGTTGGTTTCCAAGCTGCTTTCAATGCGCAGTGCCCCGCCTACGCGGATTTGTTCCGGCGGATAGCGGCTGTAGTGCTTGATAATGTCAGCCGGCACGTCTCCGGTTGTAATTATAGTATCGGGGAGGGGCACGCGTTTAAGCTCCAGGGCGGACAAAAACATGCTGGTGGCGGCTTGTGGTACTACCGCGTGTTGGTAGCCGAAAATCTTTATATCGGGCCGAACCCGCCGTAAACCGGCTATGAACATTCGTTCCCAGGGGTTCTCTTCGTGCGTCAACGCGCAGGACACCACGTTACAATACCGGGCAATGCGCATGGCCGCCGTGTAGTGCAGATACTGGATGATGGAAACCTGCCAGCCTCCCGCGGAAAGGCTGCTTTTAAACAGGGGGGCAATTTTGTATCCCCGGAACGTGATCCGGTCGGGAACATCGAAGGACCGCGCCATCCTATTGTAAGCAATTGACAGCAGGGCTTTGATGACATCTGCAACCCTCAAAAACGATGGTAGCGGGAAGATTCGTTTCTCCTTTAAACCGGCCAGCAAACGATAACAGCGAAATCTGCGTTTAAATGCCAGGCCGATGGTAATACTGTCTTGATCGCCGTCACTTTGCGCTTCCAGCCAATCCGGCAGCGGGCCGAAAAAAGGGTCTCGGTAGACGCCTGGATAGGTGAACGCAGACTCATAAATGAAGCTTTTGATTAGGTACGCGGGACGATGATTTTCTTTGCGGGGAGGCAGTTTACCGAATGCCAATCGCGCTTCAAAAATATGGATGATGAATTTGGCGGATTCTTCCAACATTTGGAACCACGTTTTGAGTTCGGCGATCAGCGGGGTCAGGATGCCGTGCCAAAATCCATTTGGCACCTGCAACTGCCAATTTGATTCTTGCGCGATTTTTTCCAGGGCCTTTACAACCGGCCAGGATGGAAACAATATGAATAAGGGACCCTTCAGATGACGGGTTCTTTCTATAGCCAAGAGGCAAAGGGCGATCTCATTGATATATGTGGACATGCAGGAACGAAACCGAGTCTTTGCGGCCAGATCTGTAGCCCACCAGTAAAGTTGTTGACCGTTGGTCTTTCCCATCAGACCGATGGCATCTATATAGTCTTGCAGCATTCGATCCGGGTTGATGCCGTCTATATCCGCCAGGCTTAATGGTGAAATAGCGCTGCGCGACAGCAACTGCTCCAGATCCGCGTCAACGGGTTGCAGGGCAAGGTACCCGGCTTCTCCCCGGGATAGCATGGGTGTCTGCTGGAGAAATGATGTAGCCGTCTTACGGTTATGCAGAAGGATGATCAATGACATCTTTTCCACGGAGGGAGTAAAAGAGTGCGAGCAGGTTCTCTCGGGAAACGACCTTCAGGTGCAACCCCAGAATCCCATACGCGCCAAGGGCCAGCGCTTTAACCAGCAGTCGATAGGCATAAGCGGATTCCATTTCGTAAAGGGCGGCAAGGGTAAATGCGGTGCCCAACAAGATAGACAGCATGCCGACAATTTTAGAATACTCCCAGTTGATGCGGTAGTAATGCTGAGCAGTAATAAATGAGATGAAGCCGGAAATAATACCGGATAGGCTGGTGGCCCAGGCGGCACCGATAGCACCCCACAGGTAGATAAAGGGAATATTCAGGGCGATATTGATGATGATGCTCAGTGCCGTCAGAATAGAGGTCATATGGGTTTTCTTCATGTAGATCAGCTGATTGCCATTGACTTTACCAAAAAACAGAATGCCATAATAGACCGCTAAAATTGAAATAATACTTGTGGCCCCGTGAAAAGCAGATGGGGTCAGAACAATGACGATTTCTTCGGCCAGGACGGCGGCCAGCAGGGCCACTGCCAAAGAAAGGTAGGCAAACGGCGTTAAATACCGGCCGATTTTTATTCCGCCGTCATCCGGGTTTTCAAACATCTGGCGATAGACCTGCGGCGAGTAGGTGTTTTGAATGGCAGTTAAGAAAGTAAAGACAGCTTTAGCAATTTTCTGGCCGATATCATATATACCGACATTGCCCAGGGTTGCCAGCAGTCCCAGCATGTACTTGTCCATCTGGGTGCCGATAACGCCGAAAAATATTCGGGGGGTCAGCGGCCAGGCAATCTGCAAGGAAGATTTGAGTAGCGCCGGATTTACCACAAACCGGCTGGTTGACAGAAATCGGTAACTGAGGAGAAGAAATACCAGCGCCCCGGAAAACAGCTGGGCATAGAAAATCCCGATGACCCCCATCTTAACGTATACAACCAGGAAAATGGCCAGGCCAAGGTTTAAAACTGAGTTCGCAATGGTGTACTTGGCAAATAGGTCGGCCTCATTGGAGTTTTTAAAGTAATTCAGGTAGTAAACGAGCAAACTGGTGAACATCTGGGCACACAGGGCGGTAAAAACGATAGCCCCTGATTCCGCGGAACCGGTAAGGAAGCGGGCGATGTGCCCCTTGAACAGATATGTCAACCCGATAAGCCAGGTGAAGTTCAGGATCACGAACGCCAGGCAGGAATAGAGCAGCATGGCGGGCGGTATTTTGTCATTGCGGCACTGAAAAAAATTGCGATCAAATGCCGTCACCATGCCAAAGTTGGCGATCCCGCTGGCAAAGGCTGCATAAACAATCGCAAGCGCCGCAATACCGAAGTCAGAGGGGGACAGGACCAGGGTGAACACTTTCAGTGCGACGAGCTGGGCGATGAGACCCGCAGTGAGCGGTGTGAAATACCAAAGGGTATTGCGGATCTGTTTCTCTTTGTTTGCAGATGTGGGTGCGGGCATATGGAAATGATTTGAAAAGCTTGTGATTATCCGCGGGGAGCGTTTACCAGGAGTTCCCGAAACCGCGCGATTGCCCGGCCATCTCGGTAAGGATCCATCGCGGGGGCGGCCGGTGGCAGCTGACAGTTATCGTCTGCATGTCCGTTGGCCAGCGCACCTATGCGCTCCAAGAGGGCCGGATATCCGCTGGTGACCACCGTGCCGTATTGGGCATAGGGCGTTTTGCCGTAATAACCGCAGGGATCATGCCAGATCGCCGTCAGGTTAGCACTCAGGGCCTCGGTAGTGGTAGAGGTGAATGGAAACGAGATGCACATATCTACGTGCTGCATCAAATGCGCTGTGTCTGCCTGGTTACTTAACAGCCTGATGTGCGGATGGTGTTTCATCTCGGTATACAGGTCGATGAGCGCCTTTCCCAGTGACGGTTCACGCTGCAGGTGGGTTGCCAAGCTTTTCTTCTCCTTAATGACAACGCGTATATTGGGCAGGTCATGTACCAGACGGTAAATGTGCCGGATAAATTCAAGCCCCTCGTCGTAGGATGTAATGCTCTTCACCGTATAGGTGGAGGGGTAGACTGCAATTAAAAAGGTTCCTGGTGGAATTTTGTCGGCAAACAGCTGTTCCCGGTAGGCCGACCTTGCGGGTAGGGTTGGCGGCAGGCCAGTCCAGAGACAGCCCACGACATGGGAATGGTTGAATGTCTGGGGGTGAGCGGCAAAAAAAGTTGCCAGATCAGAGTACCAGGTGACGAAATGGTCGTAATAAAGGTAGGTCCAGAAGGGATGCCGGTTCCAGTTTTCGTCTGATTCTCGGAAGCTATGACCGAAGTTGACGGCATCCGTGAAATACCAGGTTGTTGCCCTTTTTTGCTTCAGCACGATGTTGCGGCCAATGTGCAGGGGCGAGAAATCGCAATGGGTGATAAAATTCTGAACCCGGATATGCTTCAAGAGGTGCTGCCATCTAAAATAGACACGCAGGAGCGCGGCAGCCAATTCCGCGATTTTAGGATTGGCCGTCCAACCGCCCCTGAATGAAAGCCGCAGCAGGGTAAACCATTCCTGCGGGTTTGAAAAAAACAATCCCAAGGAAGGCGCCATTTCAACATCACTGCCGAGTGATTTTAGCTGGGTCTTTTGCGTTTTCGTCAGGGGCACCGTGGCAATGTAGACAACCTGGTCGGGTTTGATACGTGTACCGTCAACCAGAAACGCCGGGCCCCGGCGATCATTTTTAAACTGTCGCTTGGGGGCAACCACGCTGATTGCGTAGGTATAGGAACAGAGATGTTTAGCCGGCAGGATTCCAGAAATAAAGCGCCAGGCCAGGCTGACCAGTGCCTGGGCCAGCAGCTTTACCTTAATCGCCAGACCCTTCACCAGCAGTTCGCGTTTGCCGGCACGCGTTCGGCTGGCTGGAAACTGAACCCGGTTGTGTGCCTGAAGAGGATATCCGCTTTGGCCGATCAGACGCTTGAAGTAACCATACGTTTGCAGGTTGGCGTTCGGGAAAACCAGGAGGGGCACATTGGGAAGCAGCGCCTCTAGCCGAGACAGCAAAAGGTTCAGCGAAAACACATTCCCGAGGTTGTCACACAGGTATTGCTTATAGGCTCTTAATGCTTCAGAGGACCCCGTTACCCTGAGTGTGTAGTCGATGAGGTGGCTGATATCGCGAGCAAAAAACGGGAACACCTGTTCAACCGCGGCCACGGCGTTTTCCGCGGCCGTGAAGCTCAGATTGCGGGCACCAAGTTGCTGAGCACTGATCCGCCGCACCGTGCCTGCGGATAGCATGGCGTCAATATAGTCGGGCCAATGAGTTGAAAACGCGTTCAGGTGCCAGTGGTGATAGGTGCTGAACGGTTCGATTACATAGACGGTCTTTCCGTGGCCGACAGCCGTTTCTATGTAACCCCGGTCTTTGATACCAGGGCATTCAAATACGATATGCTGAAGGGCCGGCATGCTATTCTTGGCTGCTCCCTGTTCTGGCGGCACGGTATTTCCCGGACTTCAAGAGCTGGGCATCGGAAATTTCAAGGTTGAGTTTGTTGCGGATTTTCTTCAGGTGGCTGCTTACGCACGCCTCCAGGCGGGCCCGTGAGAGGCCGGTCAGGTTGATGCGCAGGTCCTGGCGATCGCCCATATCCAGAAGGTACTTTTCTTCATCTGCAATGTACCCGTGTTTCAGAGCATAGCGATAGACAGGTGTCCCAGGTTGGGGCAAGAGATATCCGGCGCTTGGGTAAATGTTGTTTTCATAGCAGAGCGAAAAGGTTTCATTCAGGGTTTCCTCGGTTTCTTCTGGGTAGCCGATGACAAGGCTCGTCCAGGTAACAATTCCGGCTGCGTCCAGAGCCCGCTTTTGTTTGATGAAATCGTGCGGCGCCATTTTTTTGTTCATCTGCTTCAAAATGCCCGGATTGGCTGATTCCAGAGAATAGCCGAGCCCGACACAGCCTGCCGATTTCATGCGTTTGAGCAATGCAGCATCTTTGTGACCAAACAGATTTCCCCGACAGGACGCGGTCCAGAAGAATTCAAGGCCGGACTTTTCAATGCCCGTGATCAATTTCTCGGTTTGGCGGGTAGAAAAGAGCGTCAGTTCATCCCAGAAATTGATATAGTTAACGCCGTAGGTCTCTTGCAATTCACGTATTTCCGCGAGGATGTTCTCCGTTGAACGAACCCGGTAAGCCTGCCCTTTAAACACATGGTAGCAGAACGTGCAATCAAATGCACAACCGCGGGCTGTATTCACGGCAAAAGCCCTTATATCTTCACGAGCCAGCGGATATGGCTCGGAGACATACTCCTTGGACTTGTCCAGGTACCTGTCCATGTCGAACAGTTTCCAGTTGAGGCGGGGAATGTCATCGATGTTCTTGATCGGCGGTCGGAGGGCGGTCGTCTGTAGCGTACCACCCTGATGGTAACAAATCCCGTCCACCTCGGAAAGGTCGCCCTTGTTATCCAGCGTGTCGAGCAGCGCAATGATGGTGCGATCCCCTTCGCCCAGCACGGCGATGTCCACATCCGTTCTGGTTAAGATGATTTCCGGAATCGATGAGGCTACCGAATTGCCCGCGATCACCCAGGCCGTGGGATTAATGCTTTTGGAAATCTTCGCTATAGTTTTAACGATCTTATAGCCGGTAACGATACAGCCCAGTCCAACGGCATCAAATTTTATCCGGCGCATTTCCGCTTCGAGTTCGGCATACGACATGCGCCTGGCATCCATGTCGATAATGTCCAGTTCATGCCGTGTTCGGGATATGGCGCTGGCGATGTACCCCAGTCCGACCGGGAACAGAATTTTGTCAACATCCGTTCTGAGGCATACGTTGATCAGGAGGATTTTCATGATTGAATTTGTTGGGGTTAGGCAATTAAGTCCCAGGTCAGCGGCGTACCTTTTTGAACGGCCCGGGTCACCTTTTTACCCAAAATATCCGGGAGAAAACGGGTGTGCAGGCCGTCTGCTGGCCGAACCGAACGGACGTTGCGGGGGGTGAAGACATCCCCAGGCTTCATATCGGCCGCGATAAATAGAGAACGTCGATATTTTAAACATTCTTTTTGTTTGGTGGTCATTTCATACGTTACCTTACCCAGGGCTTTCTCCACACATCTGATTCGGTCTACCATAGCGGTGAATTCATGCGGTTCCATGGAAAACGAGCTATCCGGCCCGGGAGTCTGCCGTGAAAGCGTCAGGTGTTTTTCGATGACGCAGGCCCCCAGGGCAACCGCTGCAATGGCTACTTCATCGCCCAGGGTATGATCGGAAAGCCCTACCGGTAATTGAAAGGTGTTTGCCAGGTGGGGAATTGTCTGCAGATTCATTTCCTCCACAGGGGCCGGGTAGGCACTGGTACACTTCAGCAGCGCAACCTGATCATTTCCTGTCGCACGCAGGACCGCGACAGCTTCCTCTATTTCCACCAGCGTGGCCATGCCGGTGGAGACAATAACGCTTTTGCCCGTTGCGGCGATTTTTTTCAACAAAGGGATGTCGACCAGTTCAAATGAGGCCACCTTATAGGCAGCCACCGCCATATCCTCCAGAAAGTCCACGGCCGTCTCGTCAAATGGCGATGAAAAGAGTTCTATGCCGATCTCATCCGCGTAAGCCTTCAGTTTCGGTTGCCAGTCCCAGGGCGTCTGGGCCTCCTGGTATAAATCATACAGGTTTTTCCCCTCCCAGATGGTACCGGTCACGTTGAAGTACTCATTGCGCGCATTGAGGGTGATCGTGGAGGCCGTATAGGTTTGTATTTTTATTGCGTCAGCGCCGGCCTGTTTAGCGGCCGCAATGATCGCAAGCGCCTGTTTGAAATCCTGATTGTGATTGGCAGACATCTCGGCCACAATATACACCGGATGGCCGGGACCGATTGCGTTCTTTCCGATTGAAAATTCTGGTGGTTTCATTTCGTCACCCGGGCGGTTAGCGTTGCCATGGGAAAGTGATGGTTGTAGATGCCATAGATATACACATCGGAGAAAGCGTCTTCGTTGCGATATTTGTTTCTCAGGGTGTGCAGCCGTTCAAAACCGGCCTTGCTGAAAAGCCTGGCACTGCCGGTATTATCACAGTAGACACCTGCTTCCAGGTAGTGCAGCCCCAGATCCTGAAATGCGAAACGCACAACTGCCTTTAACGCCTCCAGCGCGTAACCTTGCCGCCAGTAGTCCTTGTTGAACAGACAGATGCCGACATCGGCGCAAAAGTGGTAGGCGGATATGTTCATAAGACGAACACTGCCGATATGCAGGTTGGCATCTTTTTTCAAGAAGATGCCGAGTAGAATCGCAGTCGGCGAAGTTCGGTTTGTTTCAATGAAGCCGGCCACCGTTTCCCGGGTTTGATGCTGCCGCTTGACATCCACCAAGAATCGGTTGACGTCGGGATCATTGAGACCGGTGATATAGGCCCCGGTTACATGGGTTACCTCAAGCGGCAGCATGCGCAGTGAAGGCGTATCCAGGCGAATGGTTGATTTGAAACCTACGAAGTCGGTAAGCGGCATGGGCGGCAATGGTCCTCAGGATTTATGACAGTACAAAATCAGGCTGCGGCCGATCCCGGCGGTGTAGAGCGCGGCATACATGTCGCCGAGCGCCTCAGGATTGTTCTCCAACAATGCTTCTTCCATCTTTACAACCTTTTGAAAGCAACCCGGTCCGATGCTGCGGTCTTTCACGTAATCATCACCCATGAGCAGGAAGAGTTCCATGGGAAAAGAGACCTCTTTAAAAAGGATTTCAAAGCCGCTGGCAACGGCCAAGGATTCCAGGCTTTGGGTATCGAAGTAATTCAGGTGATCGGGCAGGGTGACCCAGTAAGGATCGGTGGCCTGGTGCCGGGTATAGGCTATCTGGAGTGGATTGAACTCGTTGGGGACCTCAATGACGAGGATGCCGCCGACCTCCAGATTGCCGTGGATCCGGGATAGAAATTCACGAGGCGCCGGGATATGTTCCAGGATATAGGCCACGTTGATAACGTCCCAGCGTTCGTCGGTAAAACGGTCGAAAAACGTGCGGATCGAGATCTGATAAACTTGGATACCTTTTGTTTCGGCCTCACGGGCAGCCTTTTTATTGAGCTCCGTACCGGTGCAATCCCAGCCGGCGTCTTTAAAATAAGCCAGCTGTATGCCGTTCCAGCAGCCGATGTCGAGTACCCGGCCGCCTGATTTGAACTTGCTGATGCGACGAACTTTTTGCGCGAACAGGTGACTGGGCGTACTCTCCGCGTAATGGTTCTCGTAAAAAGTTTCCAGTTCCGTTTCTGTATACATCGGCAGCACGTGATGATAACCGCATTTTTCACAGGCGATTATCTCGCGTCGGCCTTCGCGGTGAATGACTTTTCCGTGGCATGTCATGAGTGCTCTTTCTCTCCTAGGGCTTATACGCCGGTCCGATGTCCGGCGGCTGGAGTGGTCCGGTTTTCAGGAATCCGTCTTTTCCAAGTTATAATAGGCGCTCGCGATAACGCGGCGGGCGAAGCCGCGTTTGTATTTTGGTCGGTAGGTGTGTGGTGTGCCTGCCAGGGCGCCCAGCCACCAGCTGGCATCTCGGAATCCGAAATTTTCGCGGAACGCCAGTGTGCTGGAAAAGCGGGGGTTAATTTCAAACGGGATAAACCTGTTGGCGACCCGGCGCGTCTGCAGATTGATGCTGCCGACCAGATCGGTGGCCGCGGCAATCCTGTGGGCCATGGCCGTCAGCGTCGGGTTGTCGGCCAACTCGGCTTCGATGCTGAGACCACCCAGTCCCAGGCGCCGTTTGAACGATATCACCGAGATCGTTTTGCCATCCGCGAAAATACCGGTGGTATACTCCTGGTCCGGTGTACCAATATACTCCTGGACGATCAGATCGCCGCTGTCCTTGGCCCGCTGGTAATCGATGTCGATCGGTTCCGTCGCCAGGATATTGCCCTTGCTCCCGCAGCCACGACGAGGCTTGACAATGACCGGCAGTTCAAGCTGGTCAGCGAAGTCCCTCAGCAAAAAGGTTTGGGGGGTCGCAATCCCAATTGTTTTGAGAAATTTGGCTGTATGGTATTTGTCCAGAAACTGCTCGATGATCAAAGGATTGTTGATCACCAATTTTGCACCACACGACCCAATTGCCTCGCGGTTGGTGTTGACCAACTCTATTTCCGGTTCCGATACCGGAATGAAGAAATCGATCTTTTCGGTTTTCAGGATCTCCTGCAGCGCGGTGATGTACGCGGATGTTTGGGCCGCGAAAGGCACGGTAAAGACCTTATCCAGACAGTCGTCCGGAAAGCGAACCCGGCAGCTGTCACAGCCCAGGACGATTGCCCCGGAACGCTTGAGAGAGCGGGCTACGGAGATGCCGATATCACCTCCGATGGCGGATACCAGTGCGCTGGGAGAATTCATTTACCTTAGGAGCACATCCTTGAGATAAGCGGGACTGTCATCCCGGGCTTCGATTTCAGCGAGCAGTTCTTGTTTGTCATAACGTACTTCCCGGAAGGCGACCGTTTTTGCCAGACAATCCACGACCGCATAGGTTGGCCATTGGCCATTGCGCGGTTGTCCCAGGGAACCGGGGTTTATGATGAGTTGCGGGCCGACCTCCCGGAACATGGGATGATGGGTATGGCCTATAAAAAAGAAATCAACAGCATAGTTCTGAAAGCGGTGAGCGTCCGTATCCGGATACACATAACCGTCAAGAAGGTTCCAGGGGGCGCCGTGGCAGGCAAGGGCCTTGATTTCCGGAATGCCGGCTTTATCCGGTAGTGACTGCAACCAGGTTTTAAACTCCACATGGGGGCTGTCCAGCAGAAGCTCGGTGGAAGGCCCGTACGTATGTAGATACATGCGGCGCAGTTTCTCATCGCCGGCCGCGATTTCCAGAAAGGTGCGGTCATGGTTGCCCAATACACTGATCAGGCCGGGTATGTGTTTTAACCGGGCATAGACGGCCAACTGGTCGAAATAGTAGCCACAGCTATCGCCCAGGTACAAATAGCGATCAACGTCCTCGCGAAGCATCAGTTCAAGGGCCGCATCCCAGGCAACCCTGTTGCCGTGTATATCGGCAAAGGCACAGATTTTCATCGGCGCTTTTCCCCGGTCGAAACCGTGCCCGCATAATTTCCGGAATCGTCGGCTGCCAGGGCCCTTAAAAAGAGAACGTCGCTTTTAAAATCCGCCAGGCCCGTGTCGGCCCGCCGGGGCGTTTCCAGGGTAACCAGGGCGTCATCCGGTATCGTCCGGCAATAGTGCCCCAGGTCAAAATTGCCTTCGCCGAAATTCAAATGCATGTCCTTTTCAGAAGCCCGATCGCCGTCCGAAAGGTGGAACACCACCGGTGTAAAGGCCATAAACCCGTGAATAAGTTCCATGGCATCGATCTGCAGTGAACAGGCCGCGTAGGTGGCATGCCCGAAATCAAGCGCCGTGCCGGCCAGGTTGACGGCCCGGACAACCTGCCGGAGTTCGTCTGGCGTAAAGCCGATGCACAGTTCGCCCTGCAGGCCCATTTTGGGTTTGTTTTCAAGGACAAGACGGGGATCGTCCAATTCTCGCAGCTGCCGGACCAGTTCGCTGAGGTCTCCATTGTGGCCCCCATGCACAATCATTTTGTCGGCTCTCGTAAGATCTGCGAACTTCTGGGCCTCATGCAGTTTTTGCATGTTTTCAGCCTTTTTGCGCTTATCGGCCAGGTTGACACCTTGGCCCGAATGGGGCGCGTGAATGACAACCGGGATAGACATGTGTTTCCATACTGAACGTGTATCCGCAAAGGTGCCTGGAATGACCATCAGTTCAATAAAATCGAACCAGTCGTCGGCATACAGCCGCAGCACCTCTTCGATGAGATCTCCGTTGACTGAAAATAGTTTGAGCCCGATTTGAAATCGCATTCGCTTCATTTTTGGCTGCCCCGTGCAACCAGTTTATCTTTTTCAAGGGATTTGGCATACCCCTCGTTCCTGTCAATCCCTTGATTAATTGCCAGCAACTCGGGGTGTCTGTCTAGTACTGCCAGCACATCGTCCATCGAAAAGAGAGGCCGGTCTACTTTCATTTTTGCATAGATCCGGCGTACAAATTCGAAATCCCGAGCGGTATCGACGGTCCACCGCAAATGGGATAGATCGAGACCTTCCTTTTCCACGTTGTGCAAGCGGAAGAGGTGGGGGTGGTTCACCATGTACGCGGTGACATGTTCGCGTTCCGAGGGAAGCCGGGCTTCGGACCAGGCTTTCCGGAGGGCGGCGTATGTAAATATTTCCGCATCCAATCCATCCGGGTAGGTGGGCGTGATAGCATTGCTCACATAATCATAATCATCTTCGAGAAAAGTAGTTATGACCCGATCCAGGACTTGGGGGTCGTGCAGGGGACAATCCGGGGTTACCCTGACAAGCGGGTCGGCCTTAAACAGGGTAGCTGCCTGGTAGAACCGATCCAGAACATCCTCCTCGCTTCCGCGAAAGACGGGCAGGTTTCGCTTGCGGGCATAGGCGGCGATTTTGTTATCCGATTTGCGGGTCGTTGTAGCGACAACGACGCTCTTTACATGGGTCGATACCTGGACCCGGTCAATCAAGTGACCCAACAGCGGTTTTCCAGCCAGATTCATCAACGTTTTACCGGGAAGTCGGGAGGAACCCATTCTGGCCTGAATGATTACGGTAAGCATGCGTTTTCTAAACGCTCCATTTCGCTGGATTCAGCAAGTGTGCAGCAACCCCCCGGGAGAAGCCGTCAAGCAGCGGCCAGATGTTATCCGGCAGCTCTGATGGCCAGGCCGCGCAAATTTCGGTCACCTGGGCGGGTGTTTCCGCTCCAACAACGATTTTGCATTGGGGCGCGAGTTTTTTAACGCTGGCCAACGCCAGCGTGAGTCTTGAGATCTGAAATTTCCTGGCGCACCTGGCCAGCTCACCGATGAGCGGCCTGGCTGAGGCCAACGCCGGCGGAATGTGGTCGACCGGCATCAGCAGCAACCCTTGTAAAAAAACACTCCGGATGAAGATTTCCTTGTGTTGTGCCCGGGCCAGATCCAATGCCCCGTTTTGTTCAAAACGTCGGTCCAGAATACTCATGGGGAGCTGGACCGCTTCAATGCCATCTGTCTTCAGGGCCTGGCGTGCGGCTGCCGGGGTATAAACGGACACACCGATTTTCTCTACAGCACCCGCTGCGACCAGTTCCTGGAGCGTATCTGCCAGGCCCTGGTTCCAGAGAGCCAATAAACGCTCATCGTGCAGCATCATCACCCGGATCCGGCGAACATTCAGGCTTGCCAGTGAGCGCTGTACCGCCGCTTTCAAATCGCCCTTTTGCGCATGGTCCAAGCCCGGGTCGAACTTGCTGATGACCTGCGCTTGATGTGAAAGCCCGGCCTCTGATAGTACCTTGCCCAGCACGGTTTCACTTTGACCGTAAGCCTGCGCCGTGTCAAATTCGCGTATCCCCCGCGTCCAGGCCTCCTTTACGATGGCGGCGGCCCTGCGTGCATCCGGCTGTCCGGCACGATTGGCAACGCCATAGTCAAGGCCGAGTTGCGCGGTCCCCAGGACTAGTCTGTTTTCGATATCCAGCGGCGCCATCCGTTTTGAAAGGGTAATCCGGCTAAGCTATCCGTTTAAACCCGGCCAGGGCTGGAAGGCCGTCCAGGGAACCGGTGACATCCTGCCGTTCCCGGGCATTCGCAATCGTCTGAAAGGCAACCGCGACTGCTCTGAGATAGCTGTCTACGTGCTGATCAGTATGGGCCAGCATGGCGTAGAAAAGTGTGGAAGCCAGGTAGCCCTGCTTCAACATCTCCTGCACAAAGAGCGCCTTCAGCGCAAGCCCGTTGTCGTTGTTGAAAGAAAAATGCCCCAGGGGGGGCAAGCCGCCGATCTGTATGTCGAGACCATGGGCCGCGGCCTGCCGCTGCCAGCCGTCCTGCACACGCTGCCCGATACGCGTCAGGTGTTCTCCCGCTTTGGTGCGAACATGCTTTTTGATCGTCTCAAGCGCGGCTGTGGGACCGGTTCTTTCCGTCCACATGGTACTGCTGATGAAGGTATCCTGAGCGGCCTCCATGACACCGGATACACCGATGACGGCCCCTATGGGAAAGCCGTTGCCCATCGCCTTTGAAAAGACGGCAACATCCGGATTCAGGTTAAACGTCAAATGGGCACCCCCGCTGTTCATCCTGAATGCCGCGGAAATTTCATCTATGATCAACACCGCCCCATGTTCATCGGCCAGACGACGCACAGCTTCCAGAAATCCAGCTTGCGGCTCTTCGCTGCGGATTGGCTCCATGACAATGGCCGCCACTTCATTTTGATTGGCAGCTAGAATGGCCTCCAACTCCGCGATGTGGTTGTATCTGAAGGGTAGCGCGGTACCGGCCAGTTGCCGGGGGACGCCAGTGGGGCTGAGCCCGGGAAGAAGGTGACCGTCCAGGGCCGTCTCGGCACCGAGGTTTGCAGCCAGATACCAATCGTGCCAGCCGTGGTAGCCGCAAAAGGCTACCTTGTCTCTGCCCGTGGCGGCCCTGGCAATGCGCACAGCGACGGTCATGGCCTCCCCACCCGAGCGGGTGAACCGCACCATATCCGCCCAGGGGTGCAATTCGACAAGCAATTCGGCGAGCTCCACTTCTTCGGGGCAGTTCAAAGATGAACTCGATCCCAGGGTTACCGCCTGGATAACGGCGGCGTTCACATCCGGATCCGCATAGCCGAGAACATTGGCACCGATTCCGGCAATGCTCATGTCGATATACCGGTTGCCGTCCAGATCCCATACACAGACACCCGCGGCTTTCTGGTAATACCCGGGCCAGACACCCCGGGAGAACATGTCGGGTCGTTTTGACAGAAGCTGGGTCATACCCGGTATGCGGGCGGCTGCCCGCGATTGCATTGCCAGCGAGTTGTCCAGGTTCATGCTATTCTCCGGTGATGGCAAGGATCGTTTTGATTATGTGCCGGATATCGGCACTGGTTAAAGACGGATGCAGTGGAATCGATAGGCAGCGAGCGTAGTATTTCTCAGTTTCGGGGCACAATCCCCAGCCGGTATTAAAGGTAACCTTATAGTATGGGTGTGTGTATACCGGGATATAATGTACCTGGGTCTGGATGCCCTGCTGCATCAGCTGGTGCATGACTTCCGGGCGCGAAAAACCGATTTTTTGAAAATCCAGTAACAATACATATAGGTGAAAGTTGCTGTCGCAATAATCTGCTTGGTATGGTATTCGGATTGCGCGCTTGTTGCCAAAGGCTTCGTTGTAACGGGTTATGATTGTCTTTCGTTTTTGGATGAAATGTTCCAGCCGGTCGAGTTGGCTGCTGCCTAAGGCGCACTGGATGTCGGTAATGCGGTAGTTATGTCCCAGTTCCTGCTGTTCATAGTACCAGGTTCGCCGCATAGGCTGACCGTCGCGCAAAGTCGTCTCGAAGGCATTCTCCTTATTGAGCAGTGACTGTGGAGAACTGGTGATACCATGTGAACGCAGACGACGTAGGCGGCGGTAGAGAACATCATCATTGGTCAGAACCGCCCCGCCTTCACCGGTGGTGATATGTTTGACGGGATGAAAACTCATTACCGTCATATCTGAGTAGGCGCAAGACCCAACTGGTTCTCCTCTATATTTCGACCCGAGAGCATGGCAGGCATCCTCGATGATACACAAATTGTTATCATAACGAGAACAGGCTTCTCGGCGCAAGTCGTCGATGGCTTTCATGTCGCAGCTTTGCCCGGCAAAATGGACGGGGATAATCGCCCGCGTGCGACCCGAAAGGTGGGTGGCCGCCGCACCCGGAGACATATTGTAGGTCTTGGCGTCAATGTCCGCAAAAACCGGGCGGCCGCCGCAATAAACGGCACAGTTGGCGGAGGCCACAAAGGTGTTGGGCGAGGTTATCACCTCGTCTCCGGGGCCGACCCCGGCTGCCTGGCAGGCAATGTGTAAACCTGCCGTACCTGAAGCAACGGCGACGGCGTAGCGGGCACCGCAACGGTGGGCCAGTTTTTCTTCAAAATCCTTGATAGCAGGCCCTTGGGTAATCCACGGGGATAACAGGGCAGTCGTAACGGCGTTCACATCCCGGTCATCGAGCGATTGGCAACTATAGGGGATGAGATCTCTTTTGGAATCTTCGGAAACCGAACGAGCCGGCTGCGGCGGGCGCCTGCTCCGGGAATAGAAATCTCGGAAAAAAGACTCGATACTGAAGTCAAGTTCCGGCATGGGGTAGTCCAGGGCCTTTTCGAGCAGGCTGACATCCATTCCCAAATTTTTAGCACGTTTCGCTTTGAGGGGGTGGTCATGGATACTGCCGGGTCGAATGAGTTCCTGCGGATATCCAAACCGATGGGCTATTTTCCTGGCAAAATCGAATTTTGAACAGGGGGCCGGGCCGCCGCAATTGAACACGCCGACCAGCCCGCGGCGAAGTGAAATTTCAATTACGCGGGCCAATTCCATCGTATAGATGGTGGAAAAGATGGCATCGGTGAATCCGAGGATGGGCTTGTTTTCCCGCAGTTGCGCCAGGATCCACTCCGCCAGGCTGTACTTTTTTTGGATGTTATAGCCGAAAAAATTGGTACGCAGTATCAGACTTTTACTGTTTAGCGCGGCTTGTTGTTCACCTTCAAATTTTGTTTGTCCGTATACGTTGTGCGGTTCTAATCCTCTGTTCTCCCGATGGTTTTGGGGTGAATCCGTATAGACCGAATCGCTGGATATATAGACCAGCCGGGCACCTATATCACGGCTGACTGCCGCGACCAGACCGGTGGCGGTGGTATTGGCAGCGTATGCGGCCCGGGGATCTGATTCACATTTGTCAACATTGGCCAATGAGGCACAATGGATGATGATATTCGGCTTCAGGTCACGCAGTATGGCTGACACCTGATCGGCGACTGTCAGATCACCCGGCAGGGTCACAACAGCGTTGATCTGAACCGGGTGGCGGTTATATTGCCCGTACAAAGTGTAAAGATGCCGAAAATGCAGGGCCAGGTTGCTCCCTAGCAGGCCGCTGACCCCCGTGATAAGCATGCGATTAGAATGGTCTGGTTTCGATTGCATCGGTAAAGTTGTTGCCTTACTGGGGCACATCATCCAGCGACCAGCGCGTTTTTTCTATCGTGTAATCAGCGGCTATTCTTTGGAGTGTTTCCCGCAATTCGTCAATGGACAACCGTTCGGGATTCTTATCGGAGGTATAGGCAAAGCCGTCCGGACAGGGGCGGCCGCCATCTTGCTCATCCCCCAAGTCTCCCTGCTCGGCCGGATCCCGGCGGATGATATAGCAATCGCGATATTCCACGGTGTTGCGACCTTCATCAAGGCCGATAAGGGTCTCGTGCAATTTCTCACCCGGGCGAATACCCACGGTCTCCTGTTTACAGTCGGGCGCCAGGGCTGTCGCCAGGTCGGTTATCTGCATGGAAGGGATTTCGGGGACAAAAATCTCGGCGCCCTTGGCAAGCTCCAGAACACGCATGACAAAATGAACCCCCTGGTCAAGGGTAATCCAGAACCGGGTCATTCTGGGATCGGTAATCGGCAACACTCCTGTTTCGGCTCGTTCCTGGAAAAAGGGCACGACCGAACCACGGCTGCCGAGCACATTGCCGTAACGCACCACGGAAAACAGCGTGCGGCCGCCATTTTCGCTGAACACATTGGCGGCAATGAAAAGTTTATCGGAGCACAACTTGGTGGCGCCATAGAGATTGACCGGGTTGCAGGCTTTATCCGTTGACAGGGCGATGACCCGTTTTACCCGATTGTGCAAGGCCGCGTCGATGATGTTCATGGCGCCGATGATATTGGTCTTGATACATTCGGCCGGGTTTTGCTCAGCAGCCGGGACCTGCTTCATGGCAGCAGCGTGCACCACATAATCGACATCGTTCAGTACCCGAAATACCCGCATGCGATCACGAACATCCCCAAGCATATAGGTCATGCAGGGATATTTTTTAGGGCTCCATTTCTGGGACATTTCAAATTGCTTTAATTCGTCCCGGCTGAATACGATCAATTTTGCCGGCTGGTAACGTTGCAGCACGATCTCCACAAACTTTTTGCCAAATGAGCCGGTTCCGCCGGTTACCAGTATGGTTTTTCCGTTCAGCATGATTGTTCTCCGTCGTAAAGTTATCAGGACGGGTCGGTCAACACCGCCACTATTCGGTCAAGGTCCGACCCTGCCCGCAGTATTTTACGAGCGCCGTCAAGCTGGCCCCAGGCATACCTAATAGAATGCCTTTCCCCTGTGCAGAGTCCCCCGAGGAAATTACTTAGCGCCATCATGATGAGCAGGCCCAGAAACCGGTTCAGGGAGAGCTCAGGGTTGCGGCGTATGAAATAGATGCGCCACATGGTTTCATACATTCCTTTAAAGTGAAACTGATCGGTGGCCGCATAGTCATACTCGTGTTCATGCCGGACCTGTGCGGCCGCACAAACATACAATGGAAACTTTTTGCCAATGGGATAGCTGAAAATCAGATCTTCATTGATGGCCCAGCGGGCAGGGATTTCACGGTGTGAGTAGCGCCTGAGAATTTCTTGACGCCAGACCGTAGCGCCGCCGCAAAGCCATTGGGTCCTTAAATCATGGGGAACTTGACAGTTGGATGTTGTCAGGCCGGATTTGAAAACCCGGCCGCCTTTGATGCGGCCGCCGGATACAAATTCAAGCAGGCGTGTGAACCGGTCCGGAGTGTTGTTCGTAACATTGAAAGATACCCCGGCCGTTGCTTGACTGTGGCAATTCCAAAAATCCAGCATGGTTTCCAGGGCTAGGTTACCCAAAACAATATCGTCATCGAACAGACAAACGAGCGGTGTCTCCGGGGTCAATAATCCGATGGCCATATTTCGCTGGCGAATTTGGCCCGGGGGCCTGCAGCGATAGTATTCGACCGGCAGGACGGATTCAAATGCCCTGGCAACGCTTTGGGCGCTTTCGCTGCCATCGATAATAATGATCCGGCCGCATGGAATGGATTGCGCCTGGATGGAGGTTAACAGGTTGCCGACCTTGGCCGGTCTATCTTTGGTTGGAATGACGACCGCAAGATCTTTGCCTTCATAGTGGCTGTGATTGTTGAACATGGTTTGCGAGCATTAAAATGATGGGGAAAAGCGGCCGGTTAACATTCTCCGCCGGGTAGCAATATGGGAGAGGTGGAGATAGCTCCGCCCCTTGGATTACTCGTCAGGAAAAGATGTAACTAATTAAAATAAAATAAAAAATATTAAGAACGGCCCTTGGCTTCCCAAATAAGAACCTTCGGTCTGGTCTCAAACCGCTTGCCTGTTTCAGCATACTCATGCGAGGTGAGGACCAGCGAACGGATTTTGCGTTTGATATAGCGTTCTGTTTTCCGACTTAGATCGTTCAGATGATAATGGTCGATGTCACCCACCAGCAGAAGGTCGATAATGCCCGTATCCTTACCTTCGGCGTAATCGTCAATCAGATACGCTTCTTCCAGATCGCCCAGGCGGGTGATGATTGAATCGATGACCTGGTCAATGCCCATGACTTTTGCAACCATGGATTTCAATTCGGGGAAAAGGGGATGCCCGCTATTGGCACCGTAGAGAACCTGGCGGCCTTTTTTTTCCGAAACGAGTATCTGGGTCTTGGTCAGTTGGTTCAATTCTTCCCGGACTGAGTTGGTTGAAAGGCTGAACTCTTTCGCGAGCTCACGCAGGTATGATTTGGTCAGGGGATTGAAAAAAAACGGGTAAGCAGCTTGATCCTGGTTTTGGATGCGATCAGACCTTGAAATAGATTATCCATGGGCTCCCAAAATATTGTTAATGAGTAGTAAAACTACTCAATAATATACTCACAAACTTGTCAAGGTTTTATTTTATTACTATAACGCCCTCAGAACACATATATTTGAAAATATTGTTGATATCAACGAATCCGGCTCTTTTTAAAAGATCCAGGTTGCCCTAGGTTGAACAGGGTTCCAGGACTCTCTTGAGGCTTCTGGATTAATTGATGATTTCGGACGGAATCGCCCTGATCGAGATTGTAATCGGTCTAAAGGCTCTGTCAAGATCCAGGTCTGAACGTGTCGACAGCCGCGCAAACGGCAAGAATCGCGGCATCCGTCAATTCCGGAAACATTGGCAGACTCAAGACCTCATTGGTTACAGCCTCGGTATGGGGCAGTTGGAGCGGTCGATAGTCCGGTTTGGCGTAGGCTGGTTGCTGGTGTCCGGCCAGTGGGTAGTGTACCAGCGTGGCAACCCCCCGTGCGCGCAGGTGTTGTTGTAATCGGTTGCGAGCGCTGCTTCTGACGACAAACTGATGGTAGACATGCGTGCGCCCCGGGATGGATGCGGGCAAAGTCAACGGGCTCTCAGATAAGGCCGCCAGGTAAGCGGCGGCAATCTCGCGGCGCCGTTGATTGGCGGCCTCCAGGTGGGTTAATTTAACACGCAAAATAGCGGCTTGCAGCTCGTCCAGGCGGCTGTTGATACCGGGCATCATGCTGATGCGCTGCTCATTCCAGCCATATTCCCGCATCTGTCGCACCCGATCGGCCAGGCGCCCATTCGAGCTGACAACGGCACCGCCGTCTCCAAGGGCTCCGAGGTTCTTGGTTGGATAGAAACTGAAGGCCGCCAGATCCCCCCAGCAGCCTGTCTTGACGCCATCGATGGCCGCTCCATGCGATTGGGCACAATCTTCCACGACCAGCAAGTCGTGTTGGTGCGCAATATCCATGATGCCGGGCATGTCGGCCGGGCAGCCATATAGATGCACGGGAACGATGGCTTTCAGGTGGGGGTAGTTTGTTCCCCCGGCCGAGTCTTTCAGCGCATTGATTGTTTCTTCCAGGGCTTGGGGTGCCAACGTGTAGGAGTCTGGATCGATATCTGCGAAAAGGGGTGCGGCGCCTGTTTGCTCGATGGCGGCCAGCGTGGCAACGGCCGTCAGGGAGGCCGTAAGCACCAGATCACCGGGGCCGACACCACCGGCTTTGAGCGCTAACACAAGGGCATCTGTTCCGCTGCCGACCCCAATAGCATGCGGGTGTGCCAGGTAGTCGGCGAATTCCTCTTCAAAACGCGCAACCTCCGGACCCAGGATGTAACGGCCATTTTCCAGGACCCGCTGGATGGCCGCGTCGATCTCTGCGCGCCGGGCAAGATAGCCGGCATGCGGGTCAGCCGGGTTTATGAGCGGTAGGGATGATCTGGGCATTGGGTTATTCGTCTCAGATATAGTGGGTTAAATGCCGGCGGTAGTAATCCAGCGTCTTTTCTATACCTTCCGTAAATCCGATTTGAGGTTGCCAGCCGAGCGTGTCCCGGATCAGGGCAAAGTCGGCATAGTAGTCGCCGATATCAATTTTTTGGCGGTCTTGGGGAAAGCTGCGCACCACGCAATCACCCGAACCGTTTACGTTGATGATCAGTTTTGCCAGTTCTCCAAGATTGAACCGTTCAAGCCCTCCAAGGTTGAATACCTGCCCCCGGGCCTTTTCATTTGTAGCCGCCATCATGATAGCCGTCACCACGTCATCCACATAGGTAAAATCCCGTAACTGTTCGCCCCCCCAAACCTCGATAGCCTCGCCTTCCAGTAATTTGCGGATCCAGATGCCCAGGAATGTCTGCCGGGTATCCTTGATGCGCATGCAGGGTCCGTAGGTGTTGGTAAGCCGCAGCGCACAAGACCAGAGATCGTATACATTGTTGTAAAGGAGGTGGTATTGTTCGCCGGACACTTTATTGATTCCGTTGACATCCACCGGTCGCAGGGCGTGTTTTTCATCCACCGGGAGGTACTGCGGTGTGCCGTATACCTGGCGGGTGCTGGCAAAAACGATACGAATACCGGGATTGTTGTAGCGGCAGGCTTCCAGGATGTAAAGCTGGGCCCGGCTGTTAATTTCCAGGTCGGTGTAGGGATCGTGCATGGAATCCAGGTGGCTGGTCTGGCCGGCGAGGTTGAAAAGATAATCCTGCTTTTGAACCAGGTACCGCATGGCGTGTTCATCCCGGACATCCGAGATATTGACCGCCACCCGGTTTTCGATGCCGGAGATGTTGAAAAGGTTGCCGCCATACTCCGGAATCAGGCTGTCCACCAGCATGACCCGAGCGCCTGCAGACACCAGGCGGTGTGCTAAGTTAGCGCCGATGAAACCCAGTCCGCCGGTGATTAAAACTCGACTATTTTCAAAGGCTTGCATGGTTTCACTTCCTGTTTTAGAAAAGTAGTTTGCGCAGGCCGGCAGCCTTGGTTTTGAATTCATACAGGGACCGGGTATTCAGCACGCTGCGGAAGACATAAGCCGGCCGCAGGTAGTACTGGCGATACGCTTTTTTTTGGAATTCGGCCAACTGGCCCGCTGTGAAGAACTCTTCCCAGTGATCCACCGCAAACCCGGGTTGCGGATCCCGGGCAAAAGCCTCCCATTTACCCTCGGCAACCAGTCCCCGGTCAACCGCCTCCTGAAACAGGGCGGTATTGGGGTATAAGGATAGGATCGACACCTGCGCATAGTCAGGATCCAAGGCGACTAGAAAATCGATGTTCCTTTGAATATCAACCGCTGTTTTCTCGAAAGGCAGGCCAATCATGTAGTCGGCCAACGTCTTGATGCCGAATCGGCGGCACCAGCGGAACACTTTTTGGACCTGGGCAACCGTGGTATTCTTTTTGAGCAGCCGCAGGCCTCTGTCCGTACCGGTTTCGACACCGAAAGAAATCAACCGGCAGCCCGCTTGTTTCAGCAGCCGGAGGGATTGTTCGGTTACCGCATTGACGCGCCCCCTGAAACTCCAGGGAAATCGCAGCCCCCTGTGATCGACTTCCCGGCAAAAATCATTAACCCGGCGGGCGGTGATGTTGAACAGGTCATCGTAGAAGTGAATCTCTCGGTACCCCATGTCCAGGCAGGCTTCGACTTCGGTCACGACCTGGGCGGCCGAACGGTGCCGGTACTTTTTATAGGGTACATCGCAAAAGGTGCACTTATAGGGACAGCCCCGCGAAGAGATGATGGTGGCGAGGTCGCCGCTGACCCCGACAACGCTCCGGTAGGAGATATGTCGAATGTAGGCGCGGTTGGGCGGCGGCAGGGAGTCGACCTCTTCGATATAGGCCGCCGGTACGGGCAGATTGCCAAGAAAGCGGTTGTCTTTATGGACGCGGTGCTTCCAGGCTTGAATCGAAGCGGCGGTATACACCCCCGGTATGCGGGTAATGTCCTCGCCCTGCGCCAAGGTGGACACCAGATCTGTGAACGCTCTTTCACCTTCCCCGACGACGATGGAGTCGAATTCCGGCAGGGAAGCAGCTTCGAAAGGAAACGCGATAGGATGGTGCCCGCCCAGGCACAGATGGGCCCGGGGAGCGGCCACACGTACTGTCCGGGCGGCCTGGCAGACATCAATCAGGGAAATCGTGAAACTGGTGATGCCGACGACATCCGGTTGTATCGCTGCTATGACCTGTGGCAGGTCGGCCTGAGAAATGTTCTCGGCCACGCAGTCTTTGAAAAACAGGTCGTGGCCGGCACTGTTTTTTTCCAGGTAGGACAGCACATATAAAGCCCCCAGCGGTGGAAAATAGCCGAAGTCCTCCGTTTCAATGAAGGATTCTCCGCCACTGTCCGGATATTCGGAAATGGTATGTTCCGCCGGAGGGTTTAGGATGAGGACGCGCATTTTGGGACGAAGTGGATCAAAGGTAATCCGGATGATGATCGCCGTCCTTGTCGGCAATTGCAAATCGCAGGACTTCCAGCGTTGACTGGAAGGCCCGCCGGGGATCTTTAAGCAGCGTGCGGAGACCGGTCCGGATGCCGGCCGGGCTGCTGTAAAACGCACGATAAAAACGGCGCTCCCATTCTATGATCTCCTGTTCGCGGCAGCTGTCCGCAAAGCTGTGCTCTGCCGCCCAGGGATTGACCCGGGCTAGATGACCGATTTCGCTTTCCAGGTCCGTACCCGGATAGACCACCAGTTTGGTGGCGATGACGAAATCCAGGTTGCAGCGTTTGGCCAGGGCGATGCTCTGGCGAACATCCGCCCATGTTTCTATGGGGGCTCCCAGGATAAAGAATCCCACGGCTTCTATCCCGGCCCGTCGGACTTGGCGAACCTGCGGGGCGATTGCCTCCACCCGATATCCTTTCCTATAGTAGTCCAGTATCCGCTGGGAACCGGACTCGATGCCGATGAAGAGGCGTTTGCAACCGGCTTTCTTCATGAGCTGCAACAGATCGGTATCGATATTATCCGCCCGGCATAGTGCGCCCCAGGTCAGACCCAGATTTGCCCGTATGAGGCCCGCGCATATATCCGTGGCCCACTGGCGATCGGTCAAGAAGGTGTCGTCTAAAATGCGCACATGGGCAATGCCCTGCTGCTTGATGAACGTGAACTCATCCAGCACATTGCGGGGCGAGCGCCTGACCGTCCGGCGACCGTAGGTTCGGATGCAATAGCGGCAGGGATAGGGACAGCCGCGGGTGAATTGCGCCACTGTCAAGGAGGCGCCCAGGCCTAGTTCGGAATAGCGGGTCGGGTCGACCAAATCATGGGCCGGGCCGGGCAGTTCGTTAAACTGACGATCCGTTAGGCGGGGCGCGGCTGGATTGATTTGCCCCGGTGTCGACAGGCCGGGTGCGGACAAACGTCCTGCTGCCAGGGCCTGCAGGCCGGGCTCTCCTTCGCCCATTAAAACAAAATCAAGGCCTTCATCCAGGCATCTTTGGGGATAGAGGGTTGGGTAATAGCCGAACAACCCTACCAATATTTCCGGCAGCGCTGTTTTGACAGCCTTCATCTCTTCAACGTCATCGCGGAAACATTCGAGACCGCAGATCCCGACCAGAATTTCGGCTCCAAAGCTGCGCACGCGGGCGATGCCTTGCGGGGTAGTCAGTTTTTCGGCGATGCAGTCGATATAGACCACCGTGTGTCCGTTCACACGCGCAGCGGCGGCCAGGGCCAGCAGCTCAATATTGGGATAGAGATTGGACCCGGCATTGTAGCTGCACATGTAACGCCGTATGATCGATGTGGGGGCCGGGGGATTGTAGAAGGCTATTCTCAAAACAATTAAATTGCGGCCGCAGGTTTTTTGCCCACCAGCTGAACCGAGAGACCAAAAGGGCAGGGACCGAGTCGGGTGAGGCGGGCTTCGAAGGCCAACCACCTGATCAGGGCCCGGTTAATCCAGGGATGAACAGCCGTCAAGTCAGCGGTTGGTTCATCCGACGGTTTTATGAGGGTCTGCAGTTTCCTGAACAGGAATACGACCGGCAGCACGGCTGCATAGGCATAAGTGGCCGTTTCTATTTCCAGGCCGGCCGCTTCCAGGTGACACTTCAATTCACGCCGGGAGAACCGACGGGCGGCATGGGAAACCCGGTCGTGTCCGGAGGCCAGAGCTTTGTAAGCGGAATCGGCCACAATCAGGTAGCCTCCGGGCACCAGCACCCGGCAAAGTTCCCGGATTGCCCGGGTGACGTCCTGCACACCACGGTGGTAAAGTACCTCAAAGGCAGTCACCAAGTGGAACTGATGCCCGCGGAAGGGTAACTGTTCGATGCCGCCCTGGACCAGGGGACCGTTGAACAGCCGGCCGGCCATCTTCAAGGCCGGCCGATAGGGGTCGAGGCCCGTGACGCGGCCATAGCGCGTCAGAAACGAGAGCATGGATCCCGAACCGCAGCCGACATCCAACACAGGCCCTGCGATCGCGTAGCGGTGCAGCAGGGCGGTGACATACTGCCGCCGGGCCATGAACCACCAATGGGACTGCTGTAGTTGATAGACCTGTTCGTAAAGGGCGTGTTCCATGTTTCAGCCGGATCTCATGAACTTGAAGAAGGCCCGTGCCAGCGCCATCATCTTAAAGGGGTTGGCAAAACGGCGGATATAGGACCAAATAATCCGGGGGCGCAGATAAAACTTCTTGATGATGCGTTTGTATGCGGTCTTGAGGGTCTGAGGATCAAGACCCTGCGGTACATAGGATAACTCAAAGGTGTTCAGATGCGACCAGTCAGGCAGATCTTCCTCCTGCGCCAGAAGCTGGTCATAAAGCTCAGAACCGGGAAACGGGGTAAAATACTCGAGCAGGATGTCATCAAGGGGCAGCCTTAGCAGGTGCTTTTCGGTCTTTTGCAGGGATGTGTGCGTTTCACCGGGTATCCCGATCATGTAGTAGCCTTTTACCGTCAGTCCGGCCGCCCGACTCCAGGTGACGGCTTTTTCCACCTGGGCGAGTGAAATCCGCTTTTTCAAGACATCCAGCAGGTACTGGTCACCACTTTCGATGCCGTATGAAATCTGCCAGCACCCGGCCCGGCGCATCAGATTGAGCTGGTCGGGGTCGACCATGTCGACCCGGGCATTGCACGACCAGGTAATGTCCATCTTCTCAGCGATCAAGCGTTTACACAGGGCTTCAAAACGCCTGCGATGGGCAACCAGGGTATCATCATAAAAACAGATTTCCCGGATCGCGTATCGACTTTTCAATTCACGGATGATGTCCAGGATCCGTTCTGCGGACAGCATGCGCAGGCGGTTGCCGAACACCGAGCGGTCGCAGAACGAGCACTTCCCGGGACAGCCGCGGGAGGTCACCAGTCCGGCGGCCGGCAACCGTTGATAGTTGTAAATTGCCGGACGGTAGTGGCGGTCCAGAGGCGGTAACAGGTCAAAAGCCGGGAGCGGCAGATCATCCAGGTCCCCAATCGGCGGCCTCGCCGGCGTCAGATAGACCGCATCGGGCTGGTTGCAGCCCGATTGATGATTCGCCGCCGGTCGTCTTAATGCGAGACCGGCGATGGGCGTAAACGATCGGCCCTTATGGTAGGCCTCGAGAAACTCAGGCAAGGTCGCTTCAGATTCGCCGATAAAGGCCAGGTCGAACTGCGGATATCTTTCCAAGGTTTCCCGGGGCAGGCTGGTGACATGGACTCCGCCCACAATGATAAGGCTATCCGGGCGCCGCTTTTTTAGAGTAGCGGCCAGACGGGCGGCCGCATCGATTTCCTCGGTTGTGGAAGTGATGCCGACGATATCCGGCGCAAATGCGGATATTTTGTTGCCGGCTGCCAGGGTGGATAACTTCTCGGCATAGCAGTCTATGATAATGGTATCCCAACCCTGGTTCCGGGCAACAGCAGCCAGATAGCACAAGCCCAGCGGGGGCAGGATGCTGCCGACATCGGCCAGTTCGCCCCACATGGTGTCCGGTGGCGCCGGTGTGGTCCAACAGATTTTCACCGAGTCGCGACCTCATCCGGAGGATTAGACGGATCCTGCCCGGTGGTGACCTCCCGGACGATGGATTGCGGGGTACCGTTTTGACCAAGAAACAGGCGGCCCAGGTATTCACCGATTACGCCGAGCACCAGCAGTTGGGTGCCGGAAAATATCACCATGGCACAGACCAGGGTCGGCCAGCCGTGGGGAGCCAGGGGGTCGGTAAAGGCCCAATACACTGCCAGGGAGGCGATGACAATTCCGAACAGTACCGTTATACATCCCAGGATAGTGGCAATGCGCAACGGCAGAATGGAAAAATTGGTAAACATATTGAGCCAGAGGCGCACCAGTCTGACCAGCGAATAATTACTTTTCCCGCTGGCGCGCGGGGAGTGTTTTACGGTCACCCGGCCCACCTTCCGGGTCACTCTGAAAATAAGACCGTCAATATAAGGATAGGGGTGGGTGTACAGGATAATCTGGTCAATCATGAAACGATTCAAGGCCTTGAAACTGCTGAGATACAGATTTTTGGGCTTTTTGAGCAAGATGGTGGCCATTATGCCGTTGAACCAGCTCCCCAGATTTCTGAAGATGCTGTGGTGTTTACGTTCATACTGGCTATAGACCACGTCAAAGCCCTCATCCAGTTTAGCCACGAGCAGGCGAACTTCCGACGGCGGATTCTGGAAATCATCATCCATAATAACGGCCGCATCGCCGCGAGCGTAGCGTAAGCCGGCCATGACGGCGTTGTGCTCGCCGAAATTCTTGGAAAGGTCGACAAAGGTGACCCGGCGCGTATGGCGTTGCTGAATTGCCCGGCAAACAGCTGCGCTGTTGTCACTGGAACCATCGTTTACCAATACAATTTCGATTTCATTGTCTGGAAGCTTGCGAAAAAGCTTTGCCACCAGCGCATCAATCGTATCCGCGCCGTTATAGACTGGTATGATGATTGACGTTTTCAAGGGGTGTCTCCATGGGGCTTTACCCAGCTCCGCCCTTTAAGTTACAGCAGAAAAAGTCTGTAACTATTTGAAAAAATATTTAAAAACAGTAAATATTACATTGGGCCGGGAAGGCCCGGTCTGGTCTTTCAATCCTCCTGGCGTTTCCAGATTAATACCCGGGGCCGATGTTCGATGCGGCTTTCCAATTCGCGGTATTCTTCCCGGCTCATGACCAGCGATCTGATTTTGCGCTTGATATAGCGCTCGGTTTTTCTGCTGAGATCATTAAGGTGGTATTCATCAATATCGCCCACCAGAAGCAGGTCGATGATGCCCGTATCCTTTCCTTCGGCGTAGTCATCGATCAGGTAGGCCTCTTCCAGATCACCCAGCCTGGTAACGATGGAGTCGATAACCTGATCGACACCCATCACCTTTGCAACCATCGATTTTAGTTCCGGAAAAAGGGGATGTTCCGTATTGGCACCGTAGAGGACCTGTCGACCCTTTCTCTCCGACACGAGCAGCTGGGTTTTGGTCAATTGGTTGAGTTCTTCCCGAACCGAGTTGGTTGATAGGCTAAACTCTTTGGCCAACTCCCGCAGGTATGACTTGGTTAAAGGATTGAAAAAGAAACGCGTGAGGAGCTTGATCCGAGTTTTTGAGGCAATCAATCCTTGAAATAGATTTTCCATGGTTCATCCGCCAAATGTTTTTTTGAGTAGTATATCTACTCAATAATATGGCGAAAAAATTGTCAAGGAATTATTTTCAGGGCGAGCTGTTGAGGCCTGCAACTGCCTGCGTATGTGTCTTTATAATGGTTTTCGTTACTTGATAGCTAAAAACCCTTCAAAACACAAGTATTTGAAGACAGTGAGGATGTCGATAAAACCGGCTCTTTTCAGCAAATCCAGGTTTCCTTGGGTAGAGAAGGGTTCCAGGATACCTTTGAGGCTTTTGGTCTTGTTGATAATCTCGGAAGGGGTATAGCCCTGGTCCAGTTTGTAATCGGTATAGAGGGTCTGGATGATATCCTGAAAACGGGCGTCGCCGGCCCGGACTTTTTCAAACATCAGGAAGGCACCGCCCCAGTTCAAGGTGTTGAAGACTCGGTTGAACAAATCTTGACGCACCGCCGGTGGGACGAATTGGATGGTGTAATACGATGTGATCAGATCAGATGGCTGGTAGGGATACAGGAGGATGTCATCCACTGCGAATTCGAGATTGGCGCATTCGTCGTTCTCCTTGTGGGCCTGTTGAATCATAGCGGGTTCGCGATCGATGCCGATCCATTGTGTGCCCGGGCGCTGTGTGTGCCGCCGGGCCAATTTACCGGCCAGGGTGCCCGTTGATGTCCCCAGATCGTAGCAGACCGACTGATCTTTCACAAAATAATCACTCAGCTTACATACCAGATCATGTCCGGCATCGTAAAAGGGTACTGATTTACGGACGTGCTCTGAAAAAGAAGCCGGGGTTTGGCCGCCGAACGTCCAGGCCGCTTCTTGGGCCGGGATATTTTCACCTGCGGTGTTGGTTTTTTTCATCTGGGCCTCTCGCGTTTTCAGACTAAGTAGATACCTGTCCGATCCTCAGGGATACACATCGAATTCGGAATCGGGATCGAAATCGAGATCGCATTCGAAAAATCGGGTAACCGGGCCTTGGCGGAAGTCGATTCCGATTTCAATTTCGTAAAATCTACGCATCACCATCTTCAAATTGAGCTTCCTGGTGCAGAATCGATTCTGCATGGATGCAGCGGTAAAGCTCCCGCATGAATCGTTCCGACAGGTTACGCTTGAGGCCGGCGTCAATTCGGCTGGTGAGGATCTCTTTCCAGCGTTCCGGCTGCAGGATGGCAACATGGTTTTTTTGCTTGTAACGCCCGATTTCATCCACGATCCGCATTCGTTTCGCCAGGGCCGCGATGATGGTTTCATCGGCCAGGTCGATTTGTTCACGCAACTTTTCCAGGGTGGTGGTGAACTCGATATCGTCTGAATGGGCGCGTTTGAAGTCCAGCCGTTTCAACATCTCCGCCAGTTGGTCAGGGGCTAACTGTTGGCGCGCATCGCTCAGGGCGGTCTCCGGGGCGATATGGGCTTCGATCATGAGCCCGTCAAATAAGAGATCCAGGGCCTTTTGCGCCACCGCGAACACCAATTGGCTGTCACCGCTAATGTGGCTGGGGTCACAGATGATAGGGATCTCCGGACGACGGAGTTTCATTTCGATGGGAATCGTCCAGTATGGCCGGTTGCGATACACGTTCTCATTGGCCGCTGAAAACCCGCGGTGAACCACCGCAATTTTCTGCAGTCCGGCCCGGGATAAGCGCTCCACAGCGCCAAGCCACAAGTCGATATCGGGGTTGATCGGGTTTTTTACGAGCACCGGAATGTCCACACCACGCAAAGCATCGGCCAAGGCCTGCATGGAAAATGGGTTCACAGTGGTACGCGCACCGATCCAAAGCAGGTCGATGCCTTGCTCCAGGCAAGCGTCCACATGACCGGGCGTGGCCACTTCAACGATGACCGGCAGGGCGGTCTCCTGTTTTGCCCGGACCATCCAGGCCAAACCTTCTTCGCCTACGCCGGCAAAAGTGCCCGGCTTGGTGCGCGGTTTCCAGATGCCGGCACGTAAGACATCGATGTTGCAGGAGACCAGTTCGCGGGCAGTGCCGAGAAGTTGGTCTTCCGATTCAGCGCTACAGGGCCCGGCGATGATCAATTTTGGCCCGGAACCGATATTCCAGGATTCAAAGGGATTTGTTTTTTGGGGTGTCATACCTGGATACCGAAACGGTTGAATTGATGAAATGGTGGTGACGTGCCAGCTCCTGTCAAAATTTAGATAAGGTTTACCGCCGCTTCCAAGGCCAGTAAGTATCCATGGGTTCCCAACCCGCATATCTGTCCTGTGGCGATATCGGTAATCAGTGATTTGTGCCGGAAAGGCTCCCGTTTGTAGATGTTGGAGAGGTGAATTTCGATTATCGGTACCTCGAGCAGGAGCAGGGCATCGCGAATGGCCACGGAGGTATGGGTGAAGGCGGCCGGGTTGATGATAACCGCGCTGCACTGGGAAACCGCAGCCTGAATTTTATCCACAATCTGCCCTTCGTGGTTGGATTGAAACAAATCCAGCGCCACGTTTAACGCCTGGGCCCGTTCGGCGAGGCGAGTATTGATCTCCTCCAGCCCCTCACTTCCATAAAGCTCCGGTTCACGTTTGCCCAGCATGTTCAGATTCGGTCCGTGAATCACCAGGATTTTAGGCATGGTTGCTATGCTCCTTCCATCAGGCGTCTGAATTCGGAAATGGTGGCGGCATAATCTGGGCTGCCGAAAATGGCCGAGCCGGCCACAAATACGTCGGTTCCGGCGGCGGCAATTTCGGCGATCGTCCCGCTGTTCACGCCGCCGTCAACTTCAATATCAATCTCCAACCCCCGATCATCGATCATTTTACGCATCCGGGCTATTTTCGGCAGGGTGGCCGGAATGAATGTTTGTCCGCCGAAACCAGGATTGACACTCATCAAAACGACAAGATCCAGATCCTCCAGAATCCATTCCAGGCCGTCAATGGGCGTGGCGGGGTTGAGGACCACCCCGGCCTTGCAGTTATGCTGCCGAATGAGTTGCAAGGTGCGGTGCAGATGAACGCAAGCTTCGGTCTGCACAGCAATAATATCCGCCCCGGCAGTGGCAAATTCAGGTATGTAACGATCCGCATTCTCTATCATCAAATGCACGTCAAGGGGCAGATCCGTCACCGGACGAATCGCCTCCACGACCAATGGACCGATGGTGATGTTGGGAACAAAGTGTCCATCCATGACATCCACGTGAATCCAATCCGCGCTGGCGTCAGCCACCGTGCGGATTTCGTCACCAAGTTTGGCGAAATCGGCCGAGAGAATGGAGGGCGCAATCTTCTTCATGTCGTTACTCCTGCTACCAGTGGGTATCTGTCAAACGACTTTCCGGGAATATGGTTTTTATCAACTCACCGTCTTCATACAGCATTACGGTGATATTTTCAAAGCGCGGGATTAAAAATAGGAGTTCATCAGCAGGCGGCAGGAAATCGTCAAAGAGATCATATGAGAATATTTTACTGTTAATACGAACTTTTATGTGTCGGTTTAGGAACCCCGTTCCAGTACGATAGTGAAACAGCCACGCAGCTGGGCGAGCGACATAGCCGTGGCGGCTGTCGGCGGCGGTTCGGACCCGATTGACACCCAGGTGGACAACCTGACCCGTAACAACCCGGTAACCTGGGTGAGGGGACTGGTGGGCCACCGTGTCCATGGGCACCGCCTGCGTCATAGCGCTCGCTATATCGCCCAAGGTCAGGTGGTCGGTTTCAATTTTCAAGATGGCGTCATCCACGGGCAAAGTGGTCAGATCGGCCATGATGAAGGCATCTTGATGCGGTCCCAAGCTGATCAGCAGATCCACACAATTATTCCGGTTGATCTCGATGCCGGGCTGCGGTGATTGCGCGATAACCCGATCTGCACGCAGTTCAGGATGCCGGGCATGGGCCCGGGTCCCTGGGCAGAGGCCCTGTTCCTCTAATAGAATCAAGGCCTGGCCGAGCGGCAGCCCGGCCAGTTGGGGGATCGTAACGGATTGCCGACCGCGCGAGATCACCAATTTGACGCTGCGTCCTTTTTTTATCTCCGCGCCGGGAGCCGGGTCCTGGTCAATGACATGGTTGGCCGGTATGGTCGCACTGAAATGCGACGCTTTTATCCGGGTGTTCAAACCGAGGTTGCTGAGCATCTGCAAGGCGTAAACGACCTCTTTATCCTTGAGGGCCGGAACGACGACCGTCTCTTCAGCCTTGATAATCAGGGTCACAGCCAGGTAGGCACTGGCCCCGGCCGCGATGACAAAAGCCGCCAGTAGAACAACTATTTTAAGCAGTTTGGATATCATATTCGGCGCTGCAGGGTCACGGCGAAAAATCCATCCATGGCGTGGCGGTGCGGAAACGTCCGCAAGCAATGATCCGCTCCGGTCAGCGCAGCCGGCTCATGCACGGCCTCCATGGATATCGCGACCTGGCTAAAGTTCTTGTTCTGATTGAGAAAGTGTTGCACAACCTGTTCATTTTCCTCGGGTTCCATACTGCAGACTGCATATACTAAAAGTCCGCCCGGCTTTACAAGCGGCGCTACGTGATTGAGAAAGACCTGCTGCCGCCCGGCATACCGTTTGAGATCCAGGGCGGTGCGCTGCCAGCGGGTGTCCGGGTTGCGCTGCAGGACACCGAGTCCGGAGCAGGGCGCGTCCAGCAATACCCTGTCAAAGATGCCCAGCACGGCCGGATCGGGGGGTGTCATCCAATCGTACCGGGTGGTTTTAACGATGGTGACGCCTAGCCGCTGCATCTCCTTTTGCAGCGCCGCCAATTTGCGGCCGGCCGTGTCCACAGCCATGATATGACCTCTATTTTCTAATAGTTGCGCTATATGTCCGGTCTTTCCGCCCAGCCCGGCGCAGGCATCCAACACCCGCTGGCCAGGCATGAGGGCCAGGCAGTGGGTTATTAATTGGGCCGCTTCATCCTGCACTTGAAAGGCGCCAGCCGTAAATCCGGGCATGGCCGTCAGATCCGTGTGCATTCCCTGCAACGCTATTCCCTCCGGAGAATGCATAGTGGGGATGACTTCCGCTGCGACGGAATTCAGGGACTCGATGAGATCTATCCGGGTCGTCATCAGGGTATTGGTACGCAGGCTTAGTGGGGGAATTGCATTCAGCGTTGCACCCAAGCGCACACATTCTGCCTGGCCCCAGCGGGCGAGCCAACGGGAAACCATCCATTTCGGCAGGGATTTGCGCACGGACAGGGCCTGCACCGGATCAGACGCCATATCCGGAAAACGAACGGCTTCGGACTCGCGCGCCACACTGCGCAGGAGGCCGTTGACGAATTTAACCGTCCAGGGAGCAGCCGCGTCTTTGGCCAGTTCAACAGCGGTGTTGACCGCCGCGGAGGCGGGGATGCGGTCCATGTAAAGCAGTTGGTAGATCCCCAACCGTAAGATATTCTTTATGATCGGATCAATCTTCCGGAAAGGCGTTTTGGAGAAATGCCGAATGATCCAATCGAGCCGATTGCGGGTTCGAAGCACACCAAAAACGAGCGCCTGGCGCAAAGCCCGGTCCCGGCGGGGGATATTTTGATCGGATTTCTTCCGGGTATCCAGCAATTGATCCAGGTTGGTGTGCCGGTTTTGCTCCAGCTCGGATAATAGCGTCAGGGCCGCTTTTCTACCATCGGCACCCATCAAAGCAGCTCAGTGCCGGCAGTCACCTGTTTACCGATTAGGTAATCACGAACAGGCAAACGCTTGCCGGAAGCTTCCTGGAGTTCGAGGATGGAAAGGGCCTGGTCCCCCGTGGCAACCCGCAACTCTCCCGTAAAGCTTTTCACCACAGTGCCCGGGGGCGCTTCAACCGTTAGTGGCGCAGGTTTAGCGGCAAAGATTTTCAGCCGCCGGTCTCCCATAAAGGTGAATGCGCCGGGCCAGGGAGTCATGCCCCGGATGAAGCAATCCAGGGCTGCGGCCGGTTGGTGCCAATCGATGCGGCCGTCGGCTTTTTTCAGCATGGGGGCTTTGGTAGCCTGGCTGTCATCCTGGGGAATGGGAGCCAGGGTGTCTGCAATCAGGCCGTTGAGTGTTTCTATCAAGAGCTCGGCGCCCATAAGGCTCAGGCGGTCGTGCAGTGATTGCGCCGTGTCCTCTCCGGTGATGTCCGTACGGGCAGTAAGCAGGATATCGCCGGTGTCCATGCCGGCATTCATCAGCATGGTGGTGATCCCGGTCTCCTGTTCCCCATTAATCAGAGCCCATTGGATTGGGGCGGCGCCGCGATACTTGGGCAGCAGGGAGGCGTGGACGTTGATCGGGCCCATTTTGGGGATATCCAGCAATTCCTGGCTCAAGATCTGCCCCATGGCCGCCACGACGAAAAAGTCCGGTTCAAGGGCTTGCAGCCGGGAGACAAAGTCCGCTGTGCGCACCGATGGTGGCTGCGCGACGGTCAATCCCAGCTTCAGGGCGGTCGCTTTCACCGACGTCGGCACCGTTTTCCGGCCCCGGCCTTTGGGCCTGTCCGGCTGGGTGACGACCAGGGGCAGCGTATACCCGGCCTGGTGCAGGACCTGCAGGGTGGGGACCGCAAAATCAGGGGTCCCCATGAATATGACTTTATAGTCTGAATTTATTGTCATTTTTCTTACAATTGGTCTTACCCCGATCTTTCTCTGGCTCACCGACTTCCCACCTGGGCAGCGACAGGTAGATAGTTAAAGCAATTATGTGCGAGATTTAGATTAAGAGCAAGAACCTAAATAAGGTCCGGGATAATCGCGGCAGGTATTACGAGTTTTTCTTGAGCGCTTTTTTAACCTTGCGCTTGTACATTTCACGTTTCAACGCACTGATTTTGTCGATGAAGAGCACACCGTCGAGGTGATCGATTTCATGCTGCAAGACGATGGCGTGCAGGCCGTCGGTGTCGATCTCGATTGGCCGGCCGTCTCTATCAAGCGCCTCCACCTTGACGCGTTCGAATCTTTTAACGTCGCTGCGAAAGTCCGGAACGCTAAGACACCCCTCGCTTTCCGAAAGCTGGGTGCCTTCGGATTCCACGATTTCCGGGTTGATCAGAACTTCAAGTTTAGGGTTATCTTCTGGTCCTGAAATATCGTAAATTATTATTCTTTTATCTATTCCAACTTGGACGGACGCCAACCCCAAACCAGGCGCGGCATACATGGTTTCGGCCATGTCGGCGATGATCTGGCGGACTTCATCGTCAACCGTCTCAACCGGAGCGGCTTTGCGGCGCAGTCGCTTGTCGGGATAGGTGATGATATCAAGTAGCGTCATTGGAGATCTCCAACCGGGTGCCGGTGAATTGTCTAATTTTTACACCCGTCAGGACCGCCGAATACAGACCGGCGATAATGATGGGGAACATCTGGACGGCATGGTTGGCCAGGGTAAATCCGGCTGCTTCCCGGGCCGGCACTCCGAATAAGGCCATGGCAAAGACACCGCCCGCTTCCCAGATACCCCAAAAACCGGGTACCGAAGGAAGTGCTATGAAAAAGCATATGATAATCATCACGGCCGACAGTTCAATGAAGGAGAGGTCAAACCCCGGACAGCCAAGCGCCATCACGTAGTAGGACACGGCGGAAAGAATCCAGATAACCACGGATAATCCCGTGCAGGCGGCCAGTTTGGCCGGAGACTTCACCAGGGCAAACCCATCAGCGAAGTTATGGATAATGTTGATGAAAAGTGCGCCTATTTTATGCTTAACCCAGTCGCGCTGACGTACTTTCAGGAAAACGAGCCAGCCGGGCAGGCGTTCAATCAGGGCAATCAAGAGGTTCCGGGTGGTGCCGATGCTGATCACGAGGATGCCGGCAATGCCGACCAAGCAGAGCCGGAACATGCCGGTGCCGATGGTCATCAGGGTATCGCGGTTGAGCGTATACTGGCCGAAGGGGATGCTGACCTGGGAGTCGATATCCACAAATGCCAGGACAACGGCAAAAAAGACGATCAGCAGGCCGGCATCAAAAACCCGCTCCGTGGCTACCGTGGCCAGACCCGCGGTAAAAGGGACCCCCTCTTTCTTCTTTAAAATGGCCGGCCGTGCCACTTCGCCGATGCGGCCGGGCAGTATGCAGTTGATCATGAACCCGATCATCATGGGATGATACGTTGGCCAGAAGGCGAGCTTTTTGGTCGCGGCGAGGATGATTTTCCAGCGCAGGGCGCGCAGGGCAAAGCTGATCAGTACCACGGCCACGGACGGCAGGATCCAGAGCGTATTTATGGAGGCTAGGTAGGTGGCCAGGTCTTTCAGGGGCACATTGCGAAATGCCAGGTAGAGCGCCAGGACGGAGATGACGATGCTCAGCAGCAGGGAAGCAGTTGTTTTTCTATTCATAACAAATTGTTAGATGTTTGCTAAGATTTCGCGGGCCTGCACGACATCCTTGTTTATCTGTTCGGAAAGTTCATCGATTCCGTCGAATTTCTTTTCCGCTCGCAGGCGGTGGATGAAATTCACGCGGATATCCTCTCCATAGATGTCCTGATCGAAATCGAGTATGTGGACTTCGACGGTGAAGATGTGGTCGTCAAAGGTGGGGCTGTAGCCGATGTTGGCTACCCCTTTCAGTTGTTTTCCCTGGCACTCCACGGTAACCGCATACACGCCGGTTTTGGGACTGAGTTCGTCCTGGAGATTGATGTTGGCCGTGGGGAAACCCAGCAGGCGACCGCCGCGATTGCGCCCGGTGGCAACCTTGCCCCGGATCTGGTAATAGCGGCCCAGGTGCTTGCGGGTGCGGGCCATGTCTCCGGCTATCACCAGTTCGCGCACCCGGGTGCTGCTGACCCGGTCCGTCTCGTTGTCGGGACCCTGGATCCAGTCGCGGACGATCACTTCGAACCCGATTTCACCGGCCATTTCCTGGAGCAGGGCGAGGTTGCCTTCGCGATTGCGTCCGAAAGAGTAATCGGATCCGACCACCATGGCCCGCATGCCGACTTTTTTCACCAGGATGTCCACTACGAACTCCCGGGCCGTGAATGCCGCAAATTCCATTGAGAAAGGGATCACGATCAGAACATCTACACCGGTGCTCTCAATAAGTTCGGTTTTCTGGTCCAGCAGGGTGATCAAGGGCGGGTGGCCGTTTTGCTTGAGGACCCGAATCGGATGTGGTTCGAACGTGATGGCCACCGATGTTCCGTCGATGGCATCGGCACGCTCGATGACCTCGTGAAAGAGGGCCTGGTGGCCGAGATGAACCCCATCAAAATTGCCGGTGGTTACAACGGCATTTTTAAAGGGACGGGTGATGGCATTCAGGTCGTGAATAAGCTGCATGTTTTCTCAATTTCGTTCAATATTGCCTTGACAGTCCAAACAAAAAAATATATCTAAAGCATCTTCTGAACTAAGTCAAGGCTTTTAGTTAGAGCCAGATCTTTAAGACTCCGAAAGTAAACTTTCGTGCCGAAGTGGCGGAACTGGTAGACGCGCTAGGTTCAGGGTCTAGTGGATGTATATCCGTGGAGGTTCGAGTCCTCTCTTCGGCACCAGATATCAAAAGAGCGTAACCCTCTGGGTTGCGCTTTTTTAGTTTTTGCAGCCAGTTATCCTTCCTGAGAGTATCTTCCCAACCTGAGATTCACCTCAATATCAACCGATTTGGGCCTAAACGTGTCCATTCTGTGTGCACATTGGACACGGTCTTAGGTCCGAATACAGAGCAATCTGGAGGTGAAACCATGGCTAAAAGAAAAAGGAGGCGAGATTATGGTCGTTACATTGTCAGACACCATTGTACTTACTGTTTCAGGATGGTAATACCTGCTGACTTGAGGGATCTGGTTGGCAGAAGAGAGCTGAAGCGATCCCTCATGACTGATTCAATGAAAAAAGCAAAAGCGAGAGCCAAGATCCTGTCTGCGGAACTGGAACAGCTCTTCACGGAACTACGAGAACAAAGAAGGCTTGGGACCATGCCGGAGAAACTGACGAAAGGGAAGATACAGGGAATCATATCAGACTATGTGCGGGGTACGCTTGATGCCAATGAGAGGGAGAGAGCCTCAGGCAGTAAGGTGCTGGACTTCCACACCTTGGACGATGAGTTGAACGACATCGCCAGCCTCTTACATGACCGGAAGGTGGAGCTGTCTTGTAACGATTACAGCTTCATAGAGCGCAGAGCTGATTGGTTACTTGAAGGCCGAGATATCGAACTGGAAAAGGATGCAGATGTGTACAAGCTGTTCTGCCGCCAACTCCTTATTGCTCAGGTCAAGCTGCTTGAGGTCGAACTGGATAGGGCGAGGGGAGACTATGGGGCCGACGATGAAACCCTCAGGGGATATCTGGCTGCTCCTGCCGGTGTGGTTGAGAGCCAGAGCACCAGTGTCAGCCTTGAGGCCTTGATTGAAGATTACAAAAAAGAGAAATTCGAAATTAGTGAGGACATCAAGGAGAGGTCCAAGACCGAGTACATTGGGGTTTTCAATACGCTGGTTTGGGTGTTCGGAGAGGGATCACCCGTACAATCGATCACCTTTGAACGGATGAAACAGTTCAGGGATGTCCTCCTGCATTTGCCGCAGCGCTTCCAGACAACCAAAAAATACAGGGGCAAGACCGTTGATGATATTATGCGGATGGATCTACCACAGGATAAACGGATCTCACCGGCTACAATTGAGAAGTATCTCGGCATAGTTAAAGGCCTATTCACATTTGCTAAGCGGCACAGACACTATACAGGGGATAATCCTGTAGATGGTCTTCTGGGCAGTAATAGGAAGGCTAAGGTCAGGGCTGATAAGCAGCAAGACCCATTTTCCATAGAGGACTTGAGGCTTCTATTCCATTCACCTGAATACATTAACGACACTCACCGGCAACCGTCACAGTTCTGGGTGCCTATCCTTGGACTGTACACAGGAGCCAGAATCGAGGAGATTTGCCAGCTACAGGTGGATGATGTAAGGCTGGTGGATGGATTATGGGTCATCAGCATCGTTGAGGATAGTCCTGAAAAGAGCGTTAAGACCTTGTCCTCAGAACGTATGGTCCCGCTTCATCCATTCCTGATAGATAACTTGAAGTTCCATCTGTATATCGAATCCGTAAGGTCTGAAGGCCATACCCGGATATTTCCAGAGCTGAAAAGGGTGCAAGAGAAATGGGGCCACTATGTTAGCAAGTGGTTCAACAGTAAGTACAAGAAGGACTGTGGGATCGTTGCTCCACTAAGGAAAAAGACCTTCCATTCATTCAGACACACGGTTGCTACCATGTTGTCAGAAGCTGAAGTCCAAGAGAAGGCCATCTCTGAGCTGTTGGGTCACTCACAGTCAGGCCAAACTGCTGGCCGGTACATCAAGCCTTATAAGCCCGAGAGCCTTTACCAAAGGGCGGTCCTTAAGCTGGACTATGAAGGTCTGGGGCTGGGCCACCTGAAAGAATCAAAATACTGTGGGCAGGTGGAGTGATAGAAATAAGGAATCGTTGTGACCGGATCTGTCAAACATTTTTGGTATTATCGCCGCTAAACAATCGGAGGAGGCGATAAAATGAAATTCGCACTTGTTCAAGGTGAAAAAACAGTCGCTACCAAAGGTGCCATAGGGTTTTGTCCGGGTTGTGGTGCCAGATTAGTTCCTCATTGTGGAAAGAAGTATATTCACCATTGGAAACATAAAGGTAAACGTAATTGTGACAAATGGTGGGAAAACGAAACCGAATGGCATCGTGCTTGGAAAGAACAGTTTCCAGTTAACTGGCAGGAAATTGTACACAAAGACCAAAATGGTGAAAAACACATAGCGGATGTAAAGACTGAACACGGTTGGGTATTCGAATTCCAACATTCCTACCTTAAAGACGATGAGCGTAAAGCTCGTGACGCCTTTTATCAAAACTTAATTTGGGTCGTTGATGGAATGAGGCGCAAGAGGGACATACCACAGTTTGAAAGGGCATTAGATGAAGGGATAATTATTAACAACAGCCCAACGATTTGGAATGTTTTTATCGATGAATGCAGACTGCTGGAGGAATGGGTTGAATGCCGCTCACCAGTTCTCTTTGATTTCTATGGGGTCAATAAACCAGAAGGTGCAACACTTTGGTTGCTACTGCCTTGGCGCCTTGATGGAAGGGCATGTGTCCTAAAAGTCCCATGGATGGACTTTATCAAATTTCAACGCGTTGGAAGGAACACAAAGGGCAAGGGTTTCGCGGAAATCTTAGAGAATTATAAGAAAATACTAATTTACTATCAACATAGACGTGCTCAGGAAATGGAGCAAATTGCTCGACAAATTCAATCTCGTCAATTTCGTTTACCTTTACCTCGTCGATCTAGCCAACCTTATCGTCGCAAACCTAAGCGCCGTAGCTATCGCCGCCCCAAAAGCTCACGATGGAAAAAACGTTGGTGACGCTTTTAAGGCTGGTTGCCTATATGTAATAATCACAACAGGGATGCTCTTTCAGTTCCCCATAGAGACGGCCTCTTTTTCTGCGTCTCAAGCCCCTGTCAGGTTAATCTGTACAAACCATTCAAATCCGAGATCCTTTACCAGGGTGCGGTCTCGAAGCTGGACTATGAAGGGCTGGAGCATGACCATCTGAACGGCTCTCAGTATTTTGGGCGGCGGTAATCCTGTACAATTACGAAACCCATTGATAATTTAGATTAATATGGTAGGGTACTCGCAAGATCCCCTCCAAACATAAGTATATTTACCTTTGGAACAATCAATGTTAGTCCGCAGGAGGAACAATGCCAACATTCATACCAACTGATTCGGATTTCGACACAATTGGGTCCAAAGGTAGAAAGAAGCATGTGTTGAAAAAGGATGCCTTCAATGCGTTCAATTCATCTTTGCTCGGTCTCGGTGAGCTGAAAAAAGAGTCCTCTTCGACTGATGCAATAGCAGCGATATTCGATTTGCAAGGGTTTACAAATTTCTGCAAACAAATCGAACCGCACTTGTCAGTTCCCCTGTTCCTAAGCGAGTTTCTTGGATGGCTTATGGAGGCACTCAAGTTGGAAATGAAGAGACATACATATAAGAAAGGAATACTGCTCTGGAGCCCACTACCCTTTTTAGTTAAATTCATGGGAGATGGACTATTAGTTCTATGGGACGTTTCATCAGTTGAAGCCGTGAAGAGAAGGAACATTGTCGTTTCGGCGAGCATTATCTGTGATAACTACGAGAAGGAATTTCTTCCTACGATAAGAAGCAAAGTTGTAGAACCACCGCCGAAATTGCGGTGTGGTTTAGCAAGAGGAACTGTCTTCTCCGTTGGTGATGGTAATGACTATGTTGGCTCGTGCATTAATATGGCAGCAAGATTGCAGAAAATGCCCGGCGTTACTTTCGCATTTAATCGGCGAGGTTTTGAGTTTGAAAATGTATCAGCAGATGGGTTTTTTGGGGGAGATATAATCATCAAACAAGTATCAATACGAGGTATTGGTGAAAACGAATTGGTGGGCATTCTAAAAAGCGAGTTTAAGAGCATGAAAGCATATGATAGAAAGAGGTATAGGAAGGTGTAAATATTCAAACTCAAAAACTTAAAAAAGGAGGCCAGCCTTAGGGGAGCCCATGCAGCTCCCCTCAGAGACTGCCTCCTTTTCTGCGTTCGCATCATACCAAAAGTTATCAATGAACCGAAGCTGGAGACTGATATGAGGTATGTCACCAAGCAATTGCATTGTGGCGATACACTGCTGAAATCTTTAGATTCTGAGATCCAAGAGGTGTCTCGTACTCTAAACGAGCATCCATGGTCTCCTACCTTCTCATTTGAGACTCCCAACACAACCGTTCAACATCAGACCGCTTATAACAGGTCATTTTCCTCATCCTTGTATGATGCCGGTTGGAAATTACAGCCACGTCTTAGTGAATCACCCCGGCTAATTGGCGATTTCGCAAAGGGGCTCGTATTCGGTGAGATCCAATTCGGAAACAGCTCGACACTGTATCGTGACTATTACAAGTTTCAGTACGGCCTCCAGAATGGATTGTTGAGCTTAGCTATTCTAATCGTACCTCACAATGAATACGAGTTCTTTCCAACTCGAGGAGAGAGTGTAAGAAATATGGCTAATTTTACACTGGCGCACAGATACTTCGAGGTTTTACCTATTTCGGTGCCTACGATAATCTATGGGTTGTTAGCGGATGAGGAAAATGTCACCATGTAGCCTATCCCTTAATCTTCAGCTTGAACCTTTCCTATATCTCACCAATCACGGTCAAATCGTTTAGAAAGAGGCGCTGCATCAGTGAGCTGCGAACATCAGGCTTACATTCATCCTGAGCCCATCGGATTATCTCCTCAGCATTCTGGATGCCAAGTTTGTGTTTAGCGTAGGCAGCAGCATTGGTGAGCAGATTGTTTGCGATATTCTCAGCAGCCTTCTTGGCTGTCTCGATGTCCGTACCGAGGGTAGTAGCCAGATCCTTGACAGCTGAGAGACCACTTCCTTCAGAATCTTCTCCCATCCCAGCATGTCCTACAAGGCGCATAATAAGTTGATCCCCGGCATCGGACCCAATATCATCCTTAATCTGATTGATGGCTGTACGGATGTTCATGGAAGATAGATCCACTTGCTTCGGAGCAGGGGCTTGCTCTTCCTTGGTTTTCTGCTGAGGATCAGTATTGGCCATTCTCTGCTGCTCAGGAGCGACTCCGAGATCGCTGTAGGTCCCATCTGCATTCTTAACTAATAGACCAGCCTTGGCGGCACTCTCAGCTTCCATGGTGATTCCATTGACAGTCACCACGGTGTCAGGCTTGATATCGACCCTGTTCAAGACAGGAGACCCATGGGCAGTCCGGGCTGTGTCCAGCACACTGTTGGGGTCAATCTTCCTTTCCTTCAGAGGATCGTGGATTTTCGGTGCATGGTGGGTGTACTCATTTCCGGGCTCAGCTCCAGCCTGATACTCATGGACTCCTGGCTGCTTGAAACTTGCCAATAGGTCTTTCTGTTCGGCTTGGCTGAGGGATGAGAGTTCACTGCTATCTACGTTTCCGGTACTGGTTTTGACTTCGATAAAATTTGCCACGCTATATGTTCTCCTTATTTATGGAATTTGATGTTTTTGGATCTCAGCTCGACCACCACCTTTGCCGTGGGGTCAAGGATCTGGATTTCTCTGTTGCCATTCTTTGAGGTCAGCATTTGTCTAACGAGACCACACTCAACAGCAGTCTTTATTGGCATCGTGCTATCACCAAGGATGACATGGGTAACCACGAGTTCCTGTATGATGTCATTCTGATGCAGAACTACTTTACTCAGTGATTCCATCTCGTGGGGTCTCCTTGCCAATATCGTTGATGCATCGATTCATGAGCTTCATTGGAATCAGGGCTGAGTCAGAAGCAGGGGGAGAGACCTCCAGCGGTTGATAGAAGCTACTCAGCTCGTCGGAATCCTGCTTGGCCTTCCTATCGCAGGCGTGAGATATTTGGACTAAGAGAATGCCTATCCGACCATACAGGGCTTCTCCGAGAGCCTTATGGGTGCTTGCATGGGTGAAGCCACAGTTGGGAGCCATTCGGAGCAGCCTGAAAGCGAGCATGTAGCGAAGGTGACGGAGCGAGTAGATCCGTTTACCTCGGTGATAAAGGAGATGGACTCCACAGAGTTCGACCAGTAGGTCTACAGGAGTGACTCCATACTCAATTAGCCTGTTGAAGTGGTCAGGATATAAAGCACCACAGGAGTTATTGACTCCATCCTCCAGCAGCCTCTTAAAATAGCTGAGGGCCATCTTGATGCCAGCATGGCCTCGCTGATGGTTGAGCTGTACAACCCACTCGGCTTCCTTCCGTTCCGACGCATAGTGATTCCTCCGTATGTCCTTGTGCAGGGGATGCCCGAATCTGTTGTTGATGTTTGAGTGGTATTTACAGTAGCCGCTTAACCTTGAGCGCATCTGAGTGCAGCCTCTGGCCGAGCATGGTTTAGCCGTGTTGTTGGCTATGTTGTCTATGAGTTCTTGCCTTCGGTCCTTCTTCATTTGGTCCTCTCGGTTGGGGTTAATGTAATAGTCGTGGTATCTCCTGAAGGCGTAGTGCCTGGGGAAGACAAACAGACAGAAAAAAACTAAAAATCATGACAGACTACACCCAGCCTAACCCACAGATGACCCAAGGTATCCCGAAGACCACCCATGGAGACCACCTCAGTGGACTTTTCATGGCTGATTACTCAGGGCTTGGACTATGTCATCTAATGGGTTAGCTACTGGTTGGCCTATTTGGAGAAAAATAAATGCGTGTTACTGTCGGATGAGAAGGTGATGCATTCGGTTTGACAGCAGTAAGCTGGGGTAGTTGTCACATGGGAGACCACTTGTAGGAGACCATAGATCTGAGACCTATGAGATAGTATACAGGATAGATTAACTCAGGGTTAAACTTCCTCTCCGTACTCGTTACGAAGTAACAGGAGAGGTCTTTGTCCAAGAGCTTAACCCGTGGTAAGCCATCAGTCTATCTGTCAGTATAGGAATCCTCCTTTTTCATGAGGACGGAGGATTAAAGGATATACTACAGAGATAGACTTGCAGCTTATATCCAATGTACGAATCAATAACTGGATGGTCTTCCTCCCGATAGGGATGGGTGGTCTCCCAAGGTAAATCTAATAGATTAGCATGAAATGATAGCTCTCATGTCGAGCATAAAATGCTTACCTACCTATAAGGGGTAATCGAAATATCCTACTATAATTCAGTATGTTAAAATTATTTTACCACCATAGAGGTGGTAGCTTGTTATATCAATGGATTACTCTTGGCCAAGCCAATCCTTCAGAAGGGCTCTCATCCGGCTTGACGGAACATACAACTTGATAGGTTTCCCATTCCTGATACGGCTTCTCCAGATCCACTGGACCATCTCGGACAGCGCATACTGCTCCTCATCGATGTCTACATTCTGAACCTTGAAGAAGGTCCGTATCTCAGGTCTGAGGAAGATGTTTATCAGGTAAGCCAGTGTCTTGGTGTGTGAGTAGCTGTTTGTAGAGCGGATGGATTTGGACAGGAAGGCACCACTGTAACCCTTACCCTTCAGGCTATTCTCGTAGTCCTTGAACGCACACCAGAGATATTCCGAAGCAGGGCCACGGTTACCATTGTTCCTGAAGTAGTTGTATAGGTTCTTTCGCAAGCGGTCTCTGACAAGGTGCTTCTTGTCGCGGTACCAAGTCCAGCTCAGAGGATTCTTATTGCCTTTGGTTTGTCCTATCCGGTTGAGCTTGCCCTCGTAGATGTCCACCAGTTGCCTGAACTCGGCTATCCTTTCAGCATCGTACTCGGGCCTCCATGGCACAGCTTGGTATCGGCGGCCTTCACCAGGAACGCTTACAACCGAGTAGAACTCATAGCCGATCCCATGGACATCATAGTAAGCCTTTTGATAGCTGCCATCGAACAGGTAGCAGAGGTTCCAGACTTCATCAAAGGCCTCAAATACATTCGACGGAAACAGCCACATCAGGACACGTTTATCGAAATACACGAGCCGATTAGCTTCAGCCATTCTACGCATGGACGCATAGCGCTTCAGGTTCTCTGTGGAGCCCGGTAGCACCTTCTGTACTCGGGAGTATTCACCATCACCCTCGACCCGGATTACATCCGTTTTAATCATATCCTCGATTTCCTCAGGGTCAGCATCCACCTTCTTGAGGACCTCCATTACTTCATCCATCAGAAGTGTGTAGTTGGAGGTCTCTATCAGTTCTATTGCGTCCTCATCCAGCAGCCTGAAAAGAGCGTGAGTGAAGGCAACATTCCGTTCAGCTCGAAGCAACTCCACGAGATTGTCTGACTTGTTCGACCCATTGCCTGACCTTTCGGGTGACACGAAGTCAAGCTCAGGGCATTCCATTTTGATTCTCTCGATCTCATCCAGAAACGGGGTCACATAAAGGAAACGCGACTCCTTATCCGTTTCGTTCATCTTTTGGATGGCAAAGCTCGTTTTACCGGAGCCCATGACGCTATCAACTACCTTGATTTTCGGTCTATTACACTCAGTCAATACTCTTCCCCCTTTCTCCAGAAACACGAAAACCGCCCGGTTTAGGCGGTCTCAGCGGTGTTATCAGTTAGGTGTTTAGTCTTTAATCAATAGCGAGCGGTTCCTCCTTTCTTGGTACAGGTTCTTGGTTCCGCAACTCCGGTGGCAGCGAGGCAATAGCATCGGCCCAGAGCTTCTCTTCCTCAGCGTCCTTCAATTCCTTGGCAGCCAGCTCCTCAACTCGATCATGTGCAGTACGGAAAAATTGATTCAGCTCACGAAGGATTGACCCGGTGAGTTTCTGTTGTCCTGACTTCAGGTCTGCAATCGTGTTTTGGACGATCTGCAAATAATCGTCGAAGCTCAGTTCCAGTGCGGCTTTCCTGTCCTTATACGATTTGGTCATCGATTCTCCTTTCTGCCAGCGGCCTCATACAGAAGGTCTCTCTCTTTGTGCATCCAATTAGCCAGTTCAGGCAGGGACTCTTTTGGGCCTTGGGTGAGCTTGTGGATTATCTGCTGCCTATATGCCAGCGCAGCCCTACGCAAAAGCACGGACAGACTACAGCGGACACCGAGGCAGTCTGATGTAAAGCGCTCAAGGTCTCTCAAGGCTTTCCTGACAACAGGGTCCACGGTCATCTTGAGCTGATTGCAGCCGTCAGATCGAGCCTGCAAGATGGGTTTAGAGGTTACGTTGGTCTTCATACTCTACTCCTTTCGCCGGAGACTCCGGACTTGGTTGAAGTTGATGGGCCATGTTGGAAAATTTTGGCCTAGTCTTTCCACATATGTCCCGGTAAAATTAATATAAATATATCAAGGTGTTAGGTGGGGTGGGTTTGGTGGTGTTGGATCGGGATAGGTAGGCTGTTTTCTCCATAGGGTGGCATGTAAAAACTTGCCAACTAATAGATAAAAGTTAGCAAGTTGGATTTAGTGGAAAGTCACATGATAACGGTAGGATAGGATGTATTTTGGTGATTTTAGCAAATCTGATCCTTGACATCTAGCAAACTATTAACCTATATAGCACAGAAACTTTACCAGTTGTTCAAGGAGGCCAAGCATGCAGCCCAGCCCAAACCCCAATCACCCTAAGAAAGGTTCGACCATCAGGGTTGACCCCATCCAGCAGACCAAGGACATCAAGAACATCAAGAAACTGCTACAGGACAAGCCCCGAGATCTCTGTTTGTTCACTGTCGGCATCAACACGAACTTTAGAGCCTCTGACCTTCTCCAGATTACAGCAGGCATGGTTAGACATCTGAAGGTTGGTGATGAGTTTGTAATAAAGGAAAAGAAGACCGGAAAGAGTAGAAGGGTTACTCTCAACAAAGCCGCCATATCATCAATTAAGTCCCTACTCAGCTCCAGAGCATACCAAGACGATGACATCCTGTTCACTGGACAGAGAGGCCCGCTGACCGTCCCGAGTGTCAACAGACTGGTTAAGCAATGGTGCAGGTCTCTTAATCTTAAAGGTAATTACGGGAGCCATACACTGAGGAAAACATGGGGCTATCACCAGAGGGTGACCTTCGGGCGAGGGCTGCCTGAGCTTATGGTTGCTTTCAATCACAGTAGCCAGAAGCAGACACTGGATTATCTTGGGATTCAGCCGGAGGAGATACGGGACCTTTACATGAACGAGTTGTGATGTTTTCCGTTTCCCTCACCTCCTATGGGCCGGTAAAGTCACGACATAAAGTCACGGCAACAGCGGCTCAGCCCAACAGCCATATGCTAAGCCATCGGACATTTAATCCGTTATCCTTATCCTATTTGCACCAGGCCCGGTCAACAGGATAACCACGAGCGAGGCCGAAAGGTATGCACCCAGCCGCTCAGAAGAACGAGACCGAAGGGGGGGAAGATCGGTTGACGTGGGTGGATACAGGGGCTCAGATTTTCTTGCCTAAAAACGATCTTAAATATTTCCCTATAAAAAGTTTTGTTCAAATTATTTGCCTAATGAGTAAGCAGTTTTGGTAGAATACTGATGTTAATACCTAAAAAAATTAAAGAAACTCCCACCACGATTCGATTGGGGCACCCAAATCCCATAAAATTACATCGCTAATAGTTATCATTACCACCATATGTTGTGTTAAACCGTTGACAATACACAATATGTGGTTATTTTCAAGTTATATTTTAATTATCTATATGGAGGCAAAATGGCTAAAGATCGAGATGTATATCATGTGACACCGAACGAGGACGGTCGGTGGCGGGTCAAGAAAGTGGGCAATCAAAAGGCGTCTGGAATTTTCGATCGAAAGACTGATGCTGTGACCCGTGGGAAAGAGCTCGCCAAGAAAGGTCCTAAAGGGCAGATTAAAATCCATAAACAGAATGGGCAATTTCAAACAGAGTACACTTATCGGGACGATCCATATCCCCCGGAAGGATAATAGAACAAGGAAATATGGACACAGAGACTGGTAAAGTCTATTTCGATTATCGCAGTCACCTGGTTAATAGCCGCCAGAAATCGTATGAGCAGTTTGATAAAGCGATTTTCATCTTGTCTGGTGGTGCTCTCACCGTTTCATTTGCTTTCTTAAAAGATATTGTTCCCCTCGCAACATCGCAATTCAAACCGCTTCTGTTATGCAGCTGGCTGTGTTTTACTCTTTCCCTTGTTTTTACGTTGATTTCGTACAAGCTGAGTATCAAAGCAATCGATAAACAGATCGAAATCGCTGACGACTATTTTACCAAAGAGGATACGGAGGCCTTTAATAGAAAGAATACTTTCTCAGAAATAACAGAGCGGGTGAATTATTCATCAGCAGGGTTGTTCATCATTGGACTAATTTTCCATTTAGGATTTGCGTATTTGAATATCAAATAAAGGAGAATTGATATGCCAAACAGAAATGGAAGCAACGGAGAGGGGAGAGGCTATGTTCCAGTAGGCATTCCCCCAACAACTGGTGTTGGTAATGGATATGTACCGCCAAGCATACCGCAAACTCCGCAAGGACCACCTTCAACAGGCGAAGGCAGTGGTGGCTCTGGAGATGGCAATAGTAGTACTGGCTCTGGCGGGGGCAGTAACGACTAAGAAAGGGGGAAATTTTGTCAAATACGTATAATCTTTTTATCAGCCACTCGTGGGCTTACAGCGATGCTTACCAGAAACTCATCAACTTACTGGATGCCCGTGCCTACTTTATTTACAACAATCATTCCGTGCCAAAGGATGATCCCATCCATACGAATGGCACTGACAGACAGCTACGAGAGGCGATAAAGAATAAGATGTCCGGCTGTCACGTCGTCTTGATAATGGGTGGGGTATATTCCACCTATAGCAAGTGGATTCAAAAGGAAATCGATATAGCAAAAAACGGATTTATGTATAAAAAGCCGATCTTGGCAATCAAACCTTGGGCGCAAGAAAGGCTATCAACAGTAGTCGCCGATGCAGCTGATGACATTGCTGGATGGAATACGGAATCCATTGTAAGTAAAATTAGGGCTCTTGGATGATGGATCACTATGCGGTGCTACTTGAGCAATACAAACTGTATGTGGAGATGATGGACAGAACCAGTGTCCGGAGAATAAACACCAACAGGTTCTATGTCACGATATTGTCTTTGCTACTTGCTTTTATGACTTTCATTGCATCTGGGAATATAGACCCAGAATCATATCGTACCAGTATGTTGTCTCTTGCTTTGCTTGGGGCGCTCCTCAATGTAGTCTGGTTTATCAACATTCTTTCTTACAGACAGCTCAATACTGGTAAGTTCAGGATAATCCACAAAATGGAGAAAGAACTGGCGTATGAATGCTTTAAGAAAGAATGGGATGTCCTGAAAAGAGGCAAGAAAACAAAGTATTACAGAAAACTTACCCGTGTCGAACTCTTCCTACCCTTGATACTGGCTGTCCCGTACATTTCACTATTGATATATTTCATCTTCCAATGACGTGAAGTATGTTCTTGCTTTGCACCATTGACAACTTACAGCTCACTCTGTAAAACCATACACAAACACCATGTCCATTTTTGGATGAATTTGCAATTAATCTGTGAGTCTCTCGGTGGGATTCACTCAGGAATACAGAAGGTTACGACTCAATTCGATAGCGGTCGAAGTTCTTCGGCACCATCTCCTCTCTTCGGCACCATAAAAATTAAGCCCGGGCTTTTCGAGCCCGGGCTTTTTGTTTTCTGCGGCAGTCCCCGCACGCCGGCTGTCACTGGACGTGCTGCCGATACTTATTTGATTTGGAAAGATTCCCTGCGTTCGGAATCGTCATCCCGGTAAGAGTAGCCTTCGCGCCGGTCTTCCCCGCTGCGGCGCTCTTTCCCGCTGCGGCGTTCTTCTTGCTCCTCCCGCTCCTCATCCGCCACATCTTTACGGTCTACCTGACGCCGGTCGATGCCGCTGCGTCGTCCCCCTTTATCAACCACTTCTTTTTCTAATGTGCCCACTCGCGCCTCCCTTTTCCAAGCATCAGAAGTATTTGATATGAATCAATACTATTGTTCACACAAGAAGCTGTCAAGGGCAATGTCGTTCCCGGAGCGGGGCTCGAGGCCTTTGTTTCAGGATTCGGAATCTTGCAAAAGCATGGTCGCCGGATCGAGTTGAACCGGCAGTTTATGACCGGCCCCGCTTTCTCCCTTCAAGGCCTGGACATTGATCTCCTTGCCAGTGGGCTCCAGTTGCAAAATCACGCTAAATAGGTCCTGCAGGGGTGCAAAGTTTTTCGGCAGGCCGTCTTGCCCCGGTGCTTCATGCCGGTGGGTCCGGACTGTAAACCAGGCTTGCATGTTCCGCGCACCGGCAAACGCTTTCAATTCATCGAGCGCGGCCGGCCGGGACTCGTCGAACGGCAGGCCGTCGATGATCACCATGTCCGGCGCAAAGATGTCCTGCTCGGACAGGTCGGTGAGGCGCTCTTCCAGTTTGGGTACGCTGAAACCCTCCACCTTGAAGGTCATGATCAGGCGGTGCGGCAACAAAGACTCCCAGAGCTGTTCAATCTGCCGGGCATCGTATTTTTTGGATAGATTGCCGAACACTTCCCGGTACCAGAGGGTCACCTTGTCAACCGGGTCGTTGAGGCTGACATGCAGTACGTTTTTACCGCTGAGCATTGTGTTGAGGGCTATCTGAACGAGCAGGGCGGTTTTCCCCACACCCGCCCGGGCCAGAATGGCCCCGAAATCGCCGGGCGACAGGATATCCTCCGCATCCCGTCCCATGAGCCTGAGCGGGTTGCGTTGAATCAGGTCGTTGGTCAGCATTTGCAGGTTCCTTTCCCTTAGATAGATTATGCTTGCGTGTCCCGCGGAGCGGAGCGTGTCGCGAAACCTGTTTTTTAATTTCAGTGTATGAATCAATTAGGCTACTTTCTTTTTATCCTCGGCCGCTTTTTTGACGAGTTCTTCCGCAATGGACTGGGGGACCTGTTTATAGGTCATGAACTCCATGGTGAACTGGGCTTTGCCCTGGGTGGAAGAACGTAATACTGTGGAATAGCCAAACATTTCTGCCAAGGGTACCTGGGCCTCCACCACGCACATGGGCCCTTCGTCCTGGGACCCGACGATGATGCCCCGCCGCTGGTTCAGCGAACCCATGACCGCACCCTGGAACTCGGTGGGCGTTTCCACCACGACCTTCATAATCGGCTCGTGGATTACCGGCTTGGCTTTGGCATACCCCTCGAGAAAGGCGCCCCGTGCGGCGGCCTGAAAGGCCATCTCGGAGCTGTCCACGGCGTGGGCGGCACCATCGTTGATCTCGACCTTGATCCCGGTTACCGGGAATTCCATCTTGGGCCCTTTGGCCAGGCAGTTTTTAAAGCCCTTTTCACAGGCCGAAATGAACTGGGTCGGAATGGCTCCGCCCGTGATCTTGTTTTCGAAGATAAACTCGGCATCCGCAACCGGTTCCAGGTAGCCAGCCACCCGGCCATACTGGCCCGAGCCGCCGGTCTGCTTTTTATGGGTGTAGTTGAATTCGGCCTGCTGGGTAATGGTTTCACGGTAGGCCACCCGGGGGCGACCGGTTTCAACCTGAGCCTTGTATTCGCGCAGCATCCGCTCCACGTAGACCTCCAGGTGCAATTCGCCCATGCCCTCGATGATGGTTTCCCCGGTCTCTTCACTGACATAGGTCCGGAAAGTGGGATCTTCTTTGGTGAAGCGGTTCAAGGCTTTGGACATATTGACCTGCGCCTTGTTGTCGGCCGGAACGATGGACAGGGAGATGACCGGTTCCGGAACAAACATGGAGGTCATGGACAGACTCTGGCCGGCCGCCGCGAAGGTGTCTCCGGAAGAGCAATCCACGCCAAACAAAGCGCTAATGTAACCAGCAGGAATCATTTCAATATCTTCCATTTGGTCGGAGTGCATGCGTACCAGGCGGCCGATTTTGACCTTTTTGCCGGTGCGTATGTTGTATACCGTGTCCCCTTTCTTGAGCGTTCCCTGGTAAACCCGGATGTAGGTAAGCTGTCCATATTGCCCGTCTTCCAGTTTGAAGGCCAGGGCCACGACCGGTTCTTCCGGATCACTGGACAGAATGACCGGTTTTTCATCCTGATCGGTATCCAGGGCTTCGTTTTGAATGTCGGCCGGGCAGGGCAGCAGCCGGGTGACCGCGTCCAAAAGCGGCTGGACCCCTTTGTTTTTGTAAGCGGAACCCATGAACACCGGGGTAATCTCGCGGGTGAGAACACCCTCGCGAACGGCACTGTAGATCAACTCCTCCGGTACTTCCTGCTCTTCCAGGATGGCTTCCGTCAGTTCATCGGAAAAAAGTGAGGCGGCATCGATCAGGGCTTCGCGATGGTGTTCGGCCTGTTCCACCAGATTGGCGGGAATGCGTTCAATTCGCACCGTTTCACCATTGTCACCATCGAAATAGAAAGCCTGCATGGAAACCAGGTCCACCACGCCTTCGAGATCGGCCTCGAGTCCAATGGGAATCTGCATCGGCACGGCATTGTGCCCCAGTTTCTCTTTTAGCTGGCGGGCCACCCGGAAGGGATCGGCACCGCTCCGATCACACTTGTTGATAAAAGCGATGCACGGCACTTTGTAGCGTTTCATCTGCTGGTCCACCGTGATCGACTGCGACTGTACGCCGCCGACCGAGCAAAGCACCAGAATCGCCCCGTCGAGCACACGCAGGGACCGTTCGACCTCGATAGTGAAGTCCACGTGCCCGGGCGTGTCGATGATGTTGATTTCGTGGTTGTCCCACTCACAGAAAGTGGCGGCCGAAGCAATGGTGATGCCCCGTTCTTTTTCAAGTTCCATGGAGTCCATGGTAGCGCCGACGCCGTCTTTGCCTTTCACATCGTGAATGGCGTGGATTCTTTGCGTGTAAAAAAGAATTCTTTCGGTAAGCGTGGTTTTGCCGGAATCAATATGTGCACTGATGCCGATGTTCCTGACGTGTTCAATATCCTGTTTCATGATCTTTTCCTGCGTTTCTGCAAATTACTGGTAATGAGTGATTCTATTATGCTGCCGAGTGTTTGGCGGTGTATAACCGTGACGTGATCAGCAAAATGAAAAATCCCGCATTTGGGTAAATACCGCATGAGGGATCAGCTGTATAGTCCAGATGTTAGAAACACATTAATATATAGATAAAAATTTATATGTCAACAGAAAAATCAATATGGCTCCTTTTTTCTGCGGCGGCAGCCGATTCAGGTGCTTGAGACCCCCGTGGCGTTTGATCCCGCCCACTTGCCGCCCGGATACCGCCCTGCCGAAATCGGGGCCAAGATTGTGAGCCGGCCATGAAGATTGTAAAGCTTTGGTTGTACCCGCGTGTACCGCTTAGCGGGGCCATAGAAATCTTGACTAATACACCGGATTGGTGTGAGATGTCTCACAATTACTGGAGGCTATCTCAAAAATATGCGTGAGGAGTGTCTGCATGGACTTGAAGTCAACTTATCCTCAAAAAGTAGTGACTGCCGAGGAGGCGGTAACCAAAATCGCCCGGGGCAGCCGTGTATTTATCGGAACCGGTTGCGGTGAGCCCCAGCATTTGATTCATGCCATGGTGAAAGATGTCGCTATTCAGGACATCATGGTATACCAGATGCTGTCGAATACCCTGTCGCAATATGTGGATAAGCCCGACTTTATGGAACGGTTTTCCCTGAAGCTTTTTTTCATCAGCGCCTCCCTGCGCAAGGCCGCTTTTGAAGGCAAAATCGATTACCTGCCGACCTATCTTTCCCAGATTCCGCGACTGTTCGCGACCCATCGTATCGGGCTCGATGCCGCTCTGGTGCAGGTCAGTCCCCCCGACCGATTCGGATACTGCAGTCTGGGTGTCAGCGTGGACATCACCCGCAGTGGTATTGAAAACGCCAGCCTGGTAATTGCCCAGGTCAACAACCGTATGCCCCGCTCGCTGGGGGACAGCTTTGTGCACGTCGACGACATCGATTACCTGGTTGAGCAAGATGAACCACTGGTGGAGTCGCTGCCGGGCAAAAAGGATCCGGAGGTCGTCCAGCGGATCAGTTTCTACGTCAGCCAACTCATCGAAGATGGCGCGACCCTGCAAATCGGATTTGGACACCTGCCGTACACGATCTTACAGCATCTGGATGATAAGAAAGATCTGGGCATACACACCCAGGTGATTTCCGACAGCATCATTCCGCTGTTTGAAAAAGGCGTCATTACCAACCGTAAAAAGACGTTGCTGCCGGGCCGGGCCGTTGCTTCGTTGTGCATGGGGTCGGCCCGGATCTATGACTTCGTAGATAACAACCCGATGTTCTATTTCCGTTCCTCCGAGTTTGTGAGCGATCCGGTGGTCGTGGCCCGCAATGATAATTTTATTTCCCTCAGCAGCGCCCTCGAGGTTGACCTGACCGGCCAGATCTGCACCGATTCCATGGGGTATCTTTTCTACAGCGGTATTGGGGACCAGGTTGATTTTCTGAGGGGCAGTGCCATGAGCAAGGGGGGGTTTTCAATCGTAGCCTTGCCGTCAACCGCGCAAAACGGTCAAATTTCCAGAATCGTGCCCCACCTCAGTGAGGGCGCCGGCGTGGCCACCACCCGGGGAGACGTGAATTTTGTCATTACGGAGTACGGTATTGCGGAGCTCCAGGGCAAGGGGATCTACCAGCGGGTAATGGAACTGGCCCAGATTGCCCATCCCAAATTTCGCAAGGAATTGATCGATGTCGCTCGTGAGAAGCACTACATATTCTCAGACCAGCTGCCGCCTTCCCAGGATGACTTGCTGTTTATCGAAGGCTACAAAAGCACCCTGGCCCTGCCGACCGGGAAGACCATTGAATTCAGACCCCTGCTTCCGTCTGATGAATTCTCATACCGCAACTTCTTTTATTCCCTACAGGAACGCACGATCTATTATCGCTTTTTCTATAAGATGCGGAATTTTACCCATTCCGTGGTTCAGGAACAGTGGGCCAGCGTCGATTACCGCAAAAACATGTCCATTATCGGCCTGACGCAGAAAGGGGGGCACAAGGAGATTGTGGCTATCGGGACGTATGCCGAGGAAGCGAAGCACCGGGCGGAGGTTGCCTTTGTGGTCCGGGAAGATTTTCAGGGCATGCGGATCGGGTCCTACCTGCTGGAAGAACTGGAAAAGATTGCCAAGGAAAACGAATATAAAGGTTTTACGGCAACAGTCTTGAGCGAGAATGTCGCCATGATCCGGGTCTTCAAAAAACGTTATCCGCATGCCAAAACGGTTGCCGGCGGCGGCGGCGACATGGCCATTCATATGGATTTCAACGATGCGGTCAAATTGAACGAACAACATTCACAGGGGCGAGGCGACGTTTGCATTGAAAGCACCTGACGGTCCGGGATCACAGCGGTGGCGAGAGCTGATAGCCGCGGGAGCAGCCGAACTGGGGACGCACGTAACCGCTGCCCAGATGGACGCTCTGGCCTGTCATGCGGCCGAGTTGGTGAAATGGAATAAAAAGATCAACCTTACCCGGATCAGTGATCCGGCCGATATGGCCCTCAAACATTATGTGGATTCTCTGGCCTGCATCCCCTACATACCGACCGGCGCCGATGTCCTGGATATCGGTTCCGGAGGTGGCTTCCCGGGCATTCCCCTGGCAGTCGTGGCGCGACCGCGCTCAGTGTTATTGATCGACAGCGTCGGTAAAAAGATCAGTTTTTTGCAGCACGTGATTCGTTTGATGGGTCTGACCAACGCGCAGGCCCGGCACACTCGGGCCCAGGATTTGCAGGCCCAGGCGGCTTACCAAGGTTTCTTTGATCGGGTTGTCTGCCGGGCGCTGACCGACATCGAGCAGATCATTGATCTGGCTTTTCCATTGCTGAAACCCGGCGGTATTGTTGTGGCCCTCAAGGGGCGCGTTGATCGGGTTGCACAGGAAAGCAGCCGACTGGAGATTGCCGGCCACGCGATGTCCGGGCCGGCCGACATGCGCATCACAACCTATCGCCTGCCGGTATTAAATTTGGAAAGAAACCTGGTGCTGCTCACCAAGTAATAACGGGCCTGAATGTGCGCTGAATACATTTCGCCTTTCGGTACTTGCAGTAAGCCTCGGGATGCAGTAGATTAAAGCTGACTGCCCCTTGAGTTGAACCATGCTTGTGGGGTAGTGGCTTATTTATCGATGATTTAGCCCAATGCCATAATCAGTCAAAATTCGGAGGTTAACATGATGGAATTGCGGCCTGGTCGGCAGAAATTGAAAAAAGCTAACTGGTCCATCGTTGCGGTGGTGCTGTTTCTGACTCTGGCGCTAAACGCTCACGCCCAGCAGTTTCGCGGTGTCTCGGTTGTACCGGACGAGGAAAAACGTTCGAGCATTCATGAAGTTGACGGATATGCCTATCTTTCGGAGACCATGACCCTGGAGCAGGTTCGCAACGCGGCGATCGCCACGGCCAAACGCCAGGCGGTCGAAAGGGCGAAAACCTATATCGAGTCCAATACGACCATCGAAAATTTCGAGGTGACTCAGGACCGCATCAAAGGCCAGAGCCACGGATCCGTCACCGTCCTCGAAATGAAGGATCACGGGGTTGTCGAGAATACCCGCTACCACGTGTGGATCAAGGCCGAAGTCGAATACGGCATCAAGCCGGTGGGGATGGCACCGGTCGGTAACCAATCCGACGGCAACCTCTCTTCCACGCATCTCGACCCGCAAGCGCCCTTGACCGTGCGGGTATGGACCAGTAAAAAAGAGTACCGTGAGGGTGAACACATTATCGTATACATGCAGGGCAATCGTGATTTTTACGCCCGCATTGTCGATATTACCTCCAATGGCGACATTATCCAACTGCTGCCCAATGACTACCGGCAGCAGGATCGGTTTGCGGCCAGCCAGATATACCAGATCCCGGGGGAAGGCGATCGCTTCGACCTCAAAGTCACCCCGCCTTTTGGCGAAGACCGCATTGTGGTGTATGCCAGCGAAGTCCAGCTGGGCAATGTATCCATGAATTCAGCGGGAGCCGGCCTGGGGGCCTTCGGTGGTACCCAGGAATCCTTGGGTATTCGTACTCGCGGTATAACCGTGACGGCGGCCGGTAATCAGCCCGCCGCCCAAACAGGGGCCGCATTCTACGAAAGCACCTGGAAACTGCGTACCGGACCGTAAAGAATCCTGGCCGGATTCAGGGGATCAGGTTGAAGGCTGAAGGCTGAAGAAAAAACTGACACCCATCTGACCGCATAGATAGTGGGCCTTGTCGTCGCAGGGCCGCTGCGCATTAGATAAAATTGGCAACTCGCGGATCTCCCGGGCTGCCATTTTTTTGGGGTGGCTGGTTATTTCAGGGGCCGTGATGACGGGCACTTTTTGGTACTAACGCCCCAAACCCTGAATTATTTGAAACCGGCGACATTTTCGGCAAAGGCCGGGTCCTGGAGAAGCTTTTTTGCAAATTTCAGGTATTTAGATGTGATGGACCGGACAGCCAGCTGCAGGGCATAGGGCCGGACCGGCTTTTCCAGCAGGTGGTTGACGTCCGAGGCCACACACATATTGACCACATCGTCATTGGCGTTTCCGGTAATGATGATGGTATCTTCATGCGCTGTCGGAAATTTTTCACTGATCATATCCAGAAAGAAGAAGCCGCTTTTTCCGCCCAGGAAGATATCTACGATAAAAATCGCCACTCCGGTTTCTCGGCCGAGGCAGTATTCGATTGCCTTGTCGGCGTTTGAAAAGGAAATGACATCCCCCCAGGTATAAAACCGCTTGACGATTTCGGTTAAGACTTCGCACACATCCGGGTCATCATCAATAATGATTACATCCAATCCTTCGGGCATTTCCGGGGCCTCCTTCTATAAAATAAAGTTCAACGGGCAGGGGAGTGCCCTTTCAAGGGTTCTCTGCAGATAGTTTAGCAAATTCAGGAATAAGGTCCATAAAAATGTCATAAAAATACGGATCGAATTGGGTCCCTCTTCTTTCAAACATATAGTCGGCCACCTCATCGGGGGGCAGGGCTTGTGCGTAAACCCGGTCATTGCTCAAGGCGTCGTAGACATCCGCCAGAGCCACAATGCGGGCCGCTTCCGGAATGTCTTCGCCGGACAGGCCGGCCGGGTAGCCTTCCCCGTTCCACCACTCATGGTGACTCAGGGCGATATCATGGGCCATCTGCAGCATCGGATATTCCGAACCTTCCAGGATCTGTCCTCCGGCAATTGTATGGCTTCTGATCACCTCGAATTCGTCGGCACTCAGTTCGCCCTTCTTTTTCATTATTGCGTCGGGGATCCCGATTTTTCCAATATCGTGCATCGGGGCCGCCAGGCGGATATCGTCGACTCTTTCCGGCGTCCACCCGGCCGCTGCGGCGGTCATGCTGCTGAAAAGTGCAATCCGGCTGACATGTCCGCCGGTCTCCTCGTCGCGTTTTTCCAAGGCCGTCAACAGGCGGAAGATTGTCTCTTCCTTGGTCTTTTTGATGACGGATGTCTGGTGCTGCACCAGCTTTTCCAATCCCGTATTGTACTTGCGTAGCCTTCTTTCAAGGGTTACGGTCCGGGCCCCGACACTGATGCGGGCCCGCAACAGGTCCGGGTCAAAGGGCTTGGTGATATAGTCATCCACTTCACCGCCCAGAAGACCTTCCAGCATGTCCTGCTTCTCTGTCTTGGCCGTGACCAGGATGATGTAGATGTAAGCAGCATTGGGCGTGTTTCTGATGTTACGGACCAGTTCGATGCCGTCCATCTCGGGCATCATCCAGTCGGTCACCAGAATGTCCGTATTGTTGGAAAGCGAGAGCTCAAGGGCCTCAAGGCCATTTTTTGCCGTGATGACCCGGTAGCCCCATTTCTCGATGAAATGTTGCAGGCGTTTACGGGTGATGGTTTCGTCTTCGGCAACCAGGATATTCATGCCGTGTTTATTCCTCTATGAGTCGTTTGAGTGCTGTTTCCAGGTTGGTGACTTCACTGACCAGTTTGTCAAATACATCCCGGCCGCCGTCGCAGGCTTTGTTCTTGCCCATGGCTTCCAGGGTAAACGCGTGCCCGACAGCTTCATCCGCCTGGAAATTGCCCAGCATCCCCTTGAGTCCATGGGCCGTGCGTCCCAGTTCCTCGTGGTCCTGGTCCGTGAGAGCATTCTCAATGGTGGCAATCATGGGGGGGTAATCTTCAAGAAACATGCCGACCGCCTCGCGCAAAAATTCCATATCTTCATCAAACGCACGCAGAAGTCTCTCTGTTTCGAAGGATGTGTTTTCAGCAGCGGGTTCTGCCGGTGCGGATTGATCTGGGTTTGTTGTGGATGCAGGTGCAAATTTAATGATCTCCGCTTTCAACACCTCCGCTGCTATGGGCTTGGAGACATAGCCGTCCATTCCGGAATCAAGGCAGCGTTCCCGATCGCCTTTCATCGCGTAAGCGGTCATGGCGACGATCGGCAAATGTGGCAGATTTTGCGCCGTTTCTTTTTCCCGGATCAGGCGGGTGGCTTCAAAACCGTCCATTTCCGGCATCTGTACGTCCATCAGGACCAGGTCGAAGGTTTGTACTTCAAGCTTTTCAAGGGCTTCACGGCCGTTTTCAACCATCACTGAATTCAACCGCCAGCGTTCAAACAACCGGGTGATAAATTTCTGATTGAAAGGGGTGTCTTCGGCGACGAGAATATTCAGATGGGATGGCAACTGCATCGCGTCGTCTTCAACTGGGATGTTGCGAGAATCTACCTGATCAGCATCGGTAACGGGCTCGCCGGCAGCGATCATGGTGTCCAGCAGATCCAGGGGCAGCACCGGCTTGGTAATGGTTTTCAAACCGGGCAGTACCGCCGGGTCAGGTATGATCCGTTTGCCGGCCAAAGGCAGCATGGCAATGACGCCGGGGGGCGGGTCCTGTCGGCCGAGAAAACCGTAGAAGTCGCGCAGGGGCTTCTCGGGAAAGTCATTGTCTACCAGGACCAGGGTGTAGGCGGCCCCGTTGCCGCTGGGCGCCATGAATTCTTTGCGCGCCGCCCCCAGATCGTCGACAACGACATGCGAAATCTTGATCAGACTGTTCAGGGTGTCCTCAAGGACCTGCCGGGTGGCCGGGTTGACCGCAGTCACCAACAGGCTCTCATCGGATGAAAGGACATCCGGCAGGGTCTCTTGGAAGCGGATCTCCTTTTCAATGTGAAACTGGGCGGTGAAGGCGAAGGTGCTGCCCTGGCCAAGCTGGCTCTCGACCGAGACGGTGCCGCCCATCATTTCTACCAGTTGCCGGGAAACCGCCAGCCCGAGACCGGTACCGCCATATTTACGGGTCGTGCTGCCGTCGGCCTGTTCAAAGGCATCGAAGATGCCCGCGACATTATCCGGGGCGATACCGATGCCGCTGTCTTCAACCGCGATGTGCAGTTCGGCGGTTTCGACTTCCCGCGTCAGGCGGGTTACGCGCACGGTGACCGCCCCTTCGTCGGTAAATTTGATCGCGTTGCCGACCAGGTTGAGAATGATTTGGCGCAGCCGGAAAGGGTCGCCGACGACCTTTACCGGTACCGCCGACTCTATCCAGGATTCGAGGGCCAACCCCTTTTCATGGGCTTTGGTAGCCATGATTTTGACCGAATCTTCGACCAGGCTGCGAATGTTGAAATTGGTGTTTTCCAGCTCCAGTTTGCCGGCCTCTATCTTGGAAAAATCAAGGATGTCGTTGATGACCGTCAGCAGGGAATGGGCGGCAGCCAAGACCACGTTGAGATCTTCTCTTTGCCGGTCCGTTAGTTTGGTTTTCACCAGCAATTCGGTCAACCCTATGATGGCGTTCAGCGGGGTGCGAATTTCGTGGCTCATGTTTGCCAGAAATTCGCTCTTGGCCTTGTTGGCATATTCAGCCGCGCTTTTTTCTTGTTCCAGAGCTTCGGCCTTCTTGCGCTCGGTGACATCCCGCAGCACACCGCGGAAACCGACCGGTTCGCTGGCGCGGTTGCGAATCAGCGAAATAGACACTTCCGTGTACACCGGCGTTCCGTCTTTGCGGGTAATCAGAAGGTCGAATATGCTGGCTGGTTGTCCGGTCGTCCAAACATCATTGATGGCATCGTAAGCCCGGGGGGATTGCTCTTCGTCGAAGATCTTCCTTTGGTCAATCCCCTTGATTTCATGGGAAAGATAGCCCAGGATGTTGCACAACGCACTGTTGAAAAAGGTGATCTGGCCATCCTTGTTTAACTCAAAATAGCCGTCTTCAATGTTTTCCAGGATCGTCCTGTATTTTTCCTCGCTTTTCTGTAGTTGGCGTTCAACGATCTTGCGTTTGTTGATGGTATACTGCGAATGCGATCCGAATATAATGAAGAGGCAACATACGATGATGCGGGTCCACACCTCATTTAAATTCAAGCCGGTGACATGATATAAGAAATCGACGTCGTAACTCATAAATACGTACAACACCGAGTCCAGTATCCAATAGACGATCGCCAGGGCAAAACCGAACAGAACCATGTGGTCGGTCAGATAAACCCGGACTTTTTTTTCTTCACCCATCAGGAGCCCCTCCCGTGAAATTCAACCCCTGTTGTCAGATTCCCTTTTATGCTGAAGGATAAGCAGCAGAACGCAGCCCAACGCGAGTGTGATGCACACGACCCGTGAGTCAATAACCCAGTTTAATACCTTGTAACCATTTCTTATGCAAGAATAATTAGGTAACGTGTCGATATCGGTCGATATTTCTTGACAAAAGTTTATTACTGTGGTGAATATAGTAAATTATATAAAATTATATAAAATTATAGGGGCATGGCAGACAGTGCTGCAGGCTGGCACACGTGCGCTTGGAGAGCAGATTTGGCGAAAAAAGACGAGATCACTTCCACTGAAAAGCTCCTAGAATTGATCAGAAAAAAAGGTGCTCGGACAGATGCATCCGAGACACCCGCGTCGGTCAAGAAAAAGCTATTTCCGCGCAAGGGCAAATCCACTGCTCGCCGTCGTTCCAAGAAGATCATAAACGTCGGTATCGACATCAATGATACGGATCTCACAATTGCGGTGGTGAACCAAATTCCCGAGGACAGGCATAAACTGCTGGAGATACGGCGTGTTGCCCTTGAGGCCGGGATGAAAAAAAGCAGCCCCGAATTTGCCCAGCTGCTGAAAGGCGCATTGCGGGAGCTGGCTGGTAAATACAAGGACCCGGCGCTGTGGGCCACCATTTCGTCCGCGGACGTGGAAACCAGATTCCTGCAGATACCGAAGGTGCCTGCCCGGCAAACGGCCAATGCCGTTCGATGGGCCTATCAGAAAGAAGCGGCCATCACAGATGCACAGATATTCGATTTCCACGTGGTCGAATCCACCTATGCGGACGGCGAGCAAAAAAAGAATATCATTGCCTACACGGCCCCCAAAAATGAAATTAATAACGCCCGCGAACTTTTCAACAAAGCCGGTTGGCCTCTGAAAGGCATTTCTATTGTTCCGTTTGCCATTCAAAATCTACTCAAAGCCGGTTGGATACGTAGTTCCGGAAAAAATGTCTGTACGGTTTTTATCGGTCGGGACTGGTCGCGGATCGCCATCTTTTCCAAGAACATCTTGATTCTTTCGCGGGACATAAAAGCCGGGGCCCGCAGCATGGTCCAGGCGATATTAGAAACCCTGGACAAAAATAGCCCACCGGTCGAGGAGAACATGGCCGTGGCCCTGCCGGATGAAGCGCTCCCGCTGGAAACGGCTGAGGCGAGCCGCAACCAGACGAAAGCGGAAAAGCTCTTTGCGACGTTTCTCGAACCCCGGCCGGCGGCAGACGGCCCACCCCCGGATCTAAAAAGAGAAAGACTGGTATTCGGAATGGTCAAGCCAGCCCTGGACCGGGTGATCCGGCAGGTGGAGATGACCCTCGAACATTTCGGGCTGAACTTTGACAACAGCCCCATCGACAATGTTTACATCTCCGGGGAGTTGAGCACCAAGAAAAGCGTGGCAGCCTATATCGGTAAGCAGTTGGGGATGCAGGTCGAGCCGATGGACCCTTTTAGCAGTCTGCCCGAATCGCAGGCCGCAGACCCCTCCGGACAGACGGCCCCGGCCGGAGATCTTTTCGTACCGGCGGCCGGCATGGCCCTCTCGGACAACGACACCACACCCAACTTTATCTTTACTTACATACATAAAAGCAAAAAGGCCTTTACCAAACGATTTAATCAGGTGGCGAACGTCGTATTTGTAGGGCTGATCCTGGTGGCCATGGGGGTTTTTTACTTTCAAACCCAACAGGTGAGCGCCATCAAAAAGCAGATCAGCCCCATGGAAATGGAGCTTGCCGCCTACAGCCCCAAACTGGATAGGAATCTGATGGCGGCGGTTACGGGCGAAACGGTCAAGAAAATGCAAATCCATTCTGCCGCGGCTGGGTACTACCTGCCGGCGGCCGTTCTGTCCGAGGTCCTGGAGATTACGCCCGACAACGTGAAGCTAAACAGCGTTCAGGCCATCCTGGGATCGGTCGAAAATCAGAAGATCGGAAAATCCGGCAGGGTGCTGAACATCGAGGGCTTGATCATCGGCAATAGCCGTTTTTTTGAAAGAAATATAACCGAATACCTGGTGCGGCTTAAGAAGTCACCGCTTTTCAAACAACCCCAGGTAAAGGAAAAACAGATTCTGGAGAAAGATGGCGGTGACGTTATGCGCTTTGTGTTGAGTATGGTCATCATTTAAATAGGAAACGGCATCCCATGTGGGCCAACATACCCAAAAAGTCGTTGCGCAATCTGATCATTTTCACGGGCGCTCTCGCCGTGGTCATCGGATTGATGGTTGTGCCCAGTTATTTTGCCATTGGTAAAGCCGAGGCCAAACGGGTCAAAATTTCCAAGGAAGTCAACGAACAGCGCCAATTGGCCCCGGTATTCGGTCAGTTGGTAAAGAAGCGCCGCGAGCTCAATGCGTCCACTGCGGACCTGCCCGAGCGTACCGCCTTGCCGCGGGATGCTGCCGGCGGCGTCGCCGACACCGTGACGGGACTGGCTGCCGGTGCCAGGCTGAACATGGTTGGGGTAACGGTTGACTTGAATGCAATGGTGAGCGACGTTCGCCTGATGCGGGTCGATTTGGTGCTGCGCGGGAAACTCATGGACTATCGCGTCTTTTTAGATCAATTGATCGTCATGCCGCATGTTGAGCTCATCGAACGGTTGCGCATCATGGCGATCCCTGAAGGGCGGGAATACCGTATGCGGGTTTGGATCGCGCTCAAATAGGGTAGCACCAACGTCTCCGTACGCAGAAAAAGCACCGCGATAGGCGGGCAATATATGACCGTAAATGTCTAGACGTGAAAAAATAATCGTAGGATTTATGGTGGTCGCTATTCTTTACGGCGGTTACAGTTTCCTCTTTCCTGACTCAAAGAGTGGCCGCCCGAAGTTCTCCAGTCAAAAGGCCGTCGCGGTAACGGATTTTGTGACCGATCTGGTTAGGCGCATCAGAGCAGCCGACACCACGGTAACCGATACATTGATCATAGAAAAAGCTACGGCCCCCTGGCGGAAGGATCCGTTTCAAGTTGTCAGCAAAGTCGCCGTTGAAGACACCCGGCCTGAGGAAGAGGCTGAAATCCTCGACCGGGAAGGACTGGCCGGGTCGTTTAGCTATACAGGTTACATGGAAATGGGCGACCGCATCCTGGCGATTATCAACGGGCTGGAATACCAGGTCGGGGAACAGCTCGCCCGCGAGGGCGCCGTTTTGAGAAAGGCAACGCCTCAAGAGGTGTCGATCTATGTGGATGCTGAGCAGGGGTTGCTTGTGGTTCCCATTGTTGATACGGCCCAGCCCTAAAAGTGGCAAAACGAATGGGTATCTCTAATATTCGGGATTTTTGTTGGCGTCTTAGGCACACTGAAATTTTAGCCGAAAGCATAATCTGAATACTGCGAAGATGAAAATTTCAGGGTAACGCGGAAATCGAGCAAAAAGACAATTATTGGAGGTAGCCCAAAGATTGGCTTTATGGAGACAATTGGCCAGAGAGATCCTTAATATGAAGAAGCGCTTATTATTTTACAATCGTTCGGTGCTTGTCGTGGGCCTGATTATCGCGTTTGTCGTCACGGGATGCGTCCGGGACAACAAAAACAGCGTCGAACAGTCTTACCAGAAATGGAAGGCCAAGGCCGAGGATTCCAAAGGCTATTCTCCCAGTGCAAAACGGAGAATAAGCTCCCTGGGTGATACGCAGGAGGCTGCCAGGGTTACGACTGTTGCTCCGGAAACCGCGGCTCCTTCAAAGACAGAAACGATCAAACCACTCCCGACGGCCTCGGTTTCGTTGAACATGAGCGACGTGGATGTGGCTGTCCTGCTGCGGTCTTTAGCCCGGGCGGCCGGTTTGAACATCATGATCAACGAAACTGTCGCTGGTCGCGCCAATATCAATATCCAAAAAGCCCCCTGGGACCAGGTATTCCTGGGGATTTTAAAGACACACGGACTTTCCTACCAGTGGGAAGGCGACATTATCCGGATTATGACCACGGCAGATTTCGAGAAGGCCCTGCAGAAGGCCTCCCAGAAGATGGACCTGCGGGAGTTAGAACCGCTGACAACCCGTATTATCCGCATAGATTATACGGATGCCGCCAGCCTCAAGACCACCCTCGAGGCGTTTTTGACGAAAGGCAAAGCCGGCAGCCCGATCGGGTCCATCATGGTGGACACCCATACCAACACCCTCATTGTGCAGGCCCTCGAAGACGACATCAACAACATGCTGCCCTTGGTAGAACAGCTCGATCTGCCGACGCCGCAGATTCTGATTGAAGCGCATATTGTCGAAGCTGACAGCTCGACGGCCAGGGAACTGGGTGTTGAGTGGGGTGGCAAATACGAGTTCCAGGACAGCAAAAACACTTACACCATCGGTGATGGTGGCAATGCATTCAAATTTCCAACCACTACTGCAGGTGTTGCTGGGATGACCCTCGGTTTTGTATTGGACAGCGGGGGCACCAATACGCTGACAGCGACGCTTTCCGCTCTGCAGGTCGAACAAAAACTCAAAATTCTTTCCAGTCCCTCGATAACTACGATCGACAATAAAGCGGCCAAATTCAAGAGCGGACAGGAAGTCCCCTACCAGAGCGTGGATGACGGTAATGTCAAAACAGAATTCAAGGAAGCGGTCCTGCAATTGGATGTGACGCCCCACGTGATCGACGGGGAAGCGATTAAACTGGACATCAAGGTAAAAAAAGATGAAGTTGGGACGGCCACGACGGCAACCGGCGGCGTCCCGCCGATCATCACCAAACAGGCCGAAACCAACGTCATCCTTTACGATGGGCAAACCACGGTCATCGGTGGTTTGAATCGCAGTAAGGATGAGCGCGTCGATACCGGGGTGCCCGGTCTGAAAGACATCCCCTTGCTGGGGGTGTTTTTCCGAGGCGAGGAGACGGACCGGGAAAAGGGTGATCTGCTGATTTTTATCACGCCGCACATTTTGAAGCAGAGAATCGGTGGCGGGGCGGCGACCAGCAAAAAGTAATTGTGAAGAATGGAATATTTCAAGCTTCTCAATCTGGACAAGGAACCGTTTTCCAATTCGCCGGATCCGGACTATTTTTTTAAATCCCGGCAGCACAACGAGTGTTTGCAAAAACTGGAGCTGTCCCTGCGCTTGCGCCGGGGGCTGAACGTCGTTATTGGCGAGGTCGGTACCGGTAAAACTACCCTTTGCCGGCAAATGATAAAAAAATTCAGTCGGGACGAAGAGTTCGAAACCCACCTGATCCTTGATCCGCACATGGCCGATCCGGCGGTTTTCTTGAAGTATGTGGCCCAGATGTTTGAACGTGAAACGGACGTATCCACCGGTGACGGGGCGGATTATAAAGAGTTCATCAAGCAGTACCTCTATAAACGGGGTGTCGAGGAAAACCGGGTAGTGGTCCTGATTATCGATGAGGGCCAGAAGATACCGGTACCCATCCTCGAGATCCTGCGGGAACTGCTGAACTACGAAACCAACGAATATAAGCTGCTGCAGATCGTCATCTTCGCCCAGCGCGAGTTTGAACTGATCCTCGATCAGCACGCTAATTTCGCCGATCGCATCAACCTGCTGCATGTCTTGGGACCGCTGAGTTTCAAAGATACCCGGCTGATGATAGATTACCGCCTGCAAAAAGCCGGTGCGGAAGGCAATTTGGCCAGCATGTTGAGTTTCCCGGCGCTTGTGGCCATCTACCGCGCGACCGGGGGGTACCCCCGCAAGATCGTAAACCTGTGCCATCGGATCATGCTGGCCATGATCGTGAAAAACCACAAGCGGGCCGGTTGGCGACTGGTGCGGTCGTGCATCCCCCCGACGGCTGCCAAGAAGGTTTCCGGTCGATGGCAAAAAGCGGCCGGCGCCCTGCTGGTCGTTATTGGCGTTGTCGGCATCGCCTACACCGGATTCACACCGGAAACAGCGGTCCCGGAAAAGGAAACCGCCGCCCGTCAATCGTTTCCGATCGAGCAACCCACGATGCCGGCCGCCACCCCTGGGGCTGGCGCCCAGCCAGGCACGAATGCCGCTCCAAAGGATGAGCGGGTCGCGGTCAAAGTGGAAACGGCCGGCGCTGAAGTGGCTGCAAACAAAACGAACGACATCCCGGACGTAACGCAGAATACGACGGAGCCGGCTGCACCCGCCAATGCGGAGCCGGCCAAGGCACCCCCGACGGTGGAGCCGGCCAAAGCACCCCCGACGGCGGAGGCGGCCAAAGCACCCCCGACGGCGGAGGCGGCCAAGGCACCCCCGATAGGTACCCCGGATGAAAAAGCCGATGCCGGCGATCTGCCAAAGGCAGCGGCAGCGCTGGCTGCGGCTGCCCGCACCCGGCCACAGTCCCTGGGAATGATCCGGATGCGGGACAACGAAACATTATCCTGGGTGATCATTAAAGTTTATGGTGAGTATAACAACACGCGCCGTCGCAAAGTGGCGGCCGGCAACCCCGATTTGCACGATCTGGACAATATCCTTGCGGGGCAGGCAATCGGATTTCCAGCCACGCCGGCCGAAGGGTTGTATATACCGGACTATCTGAATTGGATCCGGGTTGGGCGCCTGGAAACAGTGTCCGCGGCGTTGGATCTCATCCGCCAGCACTCTACCCGGGCGGCACCACTGCGCATCATCCCTTACTGGCACAAGGATCAGGGACTGCAATTCGACGTCATATTCTGGAAGTATTTTTCTTCGCACAATGAGGCCGCCCGCTACCTGACCACCTTGCCGGCCGATTTGCTGACACGGAGCGAGATTTTAACCGAGTGGCCCGAGGGGATTGTATTCTACGCGAATCCCTGTCCGGGTATTGGCTGAACGGATATCACGGTTCTACTTGAGAACCGGCCTGCTGAAGCGCCGCTAATGCGGCCCTTTGCTTGCACGCCGGCTGTCAAGTCTTAACATAATGAAAAGCAGGGCCGACACAGGCCCTAACAACGTATTTGACCATGGTTTTAATTTGTCGGTAACGACGCACGGCTGCCCCGCGGCCGTACGCGACCGGCACGCGCCAGGGGGCAGACGGGAAGTAAATGGCGATAAGAGATAAAAAAAGACTTGGCGAGATGCTGGTGGAAGGCGGCCTGCTGACCGAAACGCAGTTGGAAGAAGCCATCACCGGGCATAAAAAAACCAAGCTTAAACTCGGACAGTATCTCGTCAGAGAGGGCTATGTCAGCGGCAACCAGATTGCGGATCTGGTATCCGTTCAGCTGCACATCGAAAAATACCGTCCGGATAAATATCCGATCGATATGGAATTGGCCAAAATCATTCCGGTCGACGTAGCGACCAAATTCCAGGTTGCTCCGTTGGTGCGCAGTCGCTTCTTGCTGACGGTGGCGATGGTGGACCCCATGGACATTGCGGCCCTCGATGCCCTTGAAGTGTACACGAATACTGAAATCGAAGCGGTTATCTGTACCGATCAACAGCTCAATCACCTGGTCGGCAGCCTCTACGGCACATATTCCGGTATTGGCGGCGTGATCGAGGAAATGGAAATCGAGAAAGAGGACGAACCCGAAAAAACCGAGTTCTCCGATGAGGTGGAGGTTGGTTCCCTCCAGGACATGGTCCAGGAAGCGCCGGTCGTCAGGCTGGTGAATTCGATCCTTTCCCAGGCGGTCAGGGAAGGCGCCAGCGATGTACACATTAGCCCCGAGAAGGATTACGTCCAGGTCCGTTTTAGAGTAGACGGCCGTCTGCACGAGGTACCGGCGCCACCAAAATCGATGAGCCTGCTCATTATTTCCCGTTTGAAAATTTTGTCCAACATGGATATTGCCCTGTCAAAAATACCGCAAGATGGTCGTTTCACCATCAAGATGGACAACCGCGAAATCAATATCCGGACCTCGACCATGCCGACCATTTATGGGGAAAACATGGTCATCCGGTTGCTGGATACCAGCAGTGGGGTCTATTCCCTGGAACAGCTGGGAATGGCTGAAAAAGACCGCCAGAAAATTGAGGACGTCATCATCAAACCTTACGGGATGGTCCTGAGTACCGGCCCGACCGGTAGCGGCAAGAGCACTACCATCTATTCCCTTTTGAAGATAATCAATAAACCGGACATCAACATCATCACCTTTGAAGATCCGGTCGAATACCGGATGGAAAAAATTCGGCAGATTCAGTTCAATCGCAAGGCGGGCATGACTTTCGCCAGCGGCCTGCGAGCTGTCCTGCGGCAGGACCCGGATGTCATCATGGTAGGGGAGATCCGCGATGGTGAAACCGAGACCATCGGCGTTCAGGCCGCCCTGACCGGTCACCGGGTTCTCAGCACGGTGCATACGAATGATGCGGCGGGGGCCATCACCCGGTTTTTGGATATGGGGATCGAACCGTTCCTGGTGTCATCGGTGATGCTGGCTTCAATTGCCCAGCGCCTGGTCCGTAAGGTTTGTCCGTATTGTAAAAAACCGAGTTCCCCGAACCAGGCCGCCCTCGATTTCTGGCAGCTGCAGAATGATGGCGACGCTGAATTCTCCATGGGCACGGGCTGCTTTTACTGCATGGACAAGGGCTACAAGGGACGCACCGGTATCTACGAGATCCTGATGATCGACGAAGACGTCCAGAATATGATCCTGGAAAAGAGTACGGCCCAGGAAATCACCCGCGCCATGGTAACCAGTGGCAAATTGACCACCTTGCAGGAAGACGCAGCCCAAAAGATCTACCGGGGCGAGACCTCATTCGACGAGGCAGCCTCGGCGATCATGATTTGAGAAGGTGTGAAGGCAGAAAGCAGAAGGGGGAAGTGAAAAACCTAAACCATCGCAATAGGGTTTTGAAAAGCCGGTCTAGGACCGAGGTCGATCAAGATTTCGATTCAGCTTTTACCTTCAGTCTTCAGCTTTCAGTCTATTAGCCTAAAGAAAAATGGTCACTTACGCTTACAAATCGATCAACGCGTCCGGTGCTACCGTTTCAGGTGAAATCGAGGCCGAGTCACGGGAAATGGCCACCTCCATCCTTGAAGCCAGGGGGTTCATTCCCACGCAGGTGGATGAAAAGAGCGGCGGCGACGCTGCCGGTTTCAGCTTAGACCGTTTAAAAGAGATCCTCACGCCGGTCAAAGCGCCCGAACTGATCATCTTTACCAAACAGTTCAAAACCATGCTCAGAGCCGGCGTACCCATGGTCAGGCTGCTGCAAATTCTGGAAAAACAGGCCGAAAACCTGAAGATTAAACGTATCACCCGGGTAATGGTGGACGATATCAGCGGAGGAAGTTCGCTGTATGACGCGTTTTTAAAGCATCCGTCGGTTTTTTCACCCCTCTATTGTGGTATGGTCCAAGCTGGCGAGGCCAGTGGTGCCCTGCCCACTGTGCTCGACCGGTTGACCTATATCATTGACCACGAGCACAAGATCAGAGCCGACATTCGGGCGGCCCTGCAATACCCGATTATCGTGGTCGTGTTTCTGGCGATCGCGTTTTTCGTGTTGCTGACGTTCGTCATTCCCAAATTTGTCGGTATATTCCTGGCCGCCAAACTGGCCCTCCCGCTACCGACCAAAATTTGCATTTTTCTCTACCAGTTTCTGCAAAGCTACTGGCATCTGTTGCTGGGCGGGGTATTGGCGGCAGCGGCGGGGATATACTTATATTTCCGAACGGAGCAGGGCCGCTATTTCCGGGATCTGACCCTGCTGCGACTGCCCATATTGGGGGACCTGTTTGTAAAGGCGGCCATGTCGCGTTTTGCAAGCATCTTCGCCATCCTCCAATCGAGCGGCGTATCGGTACTGGAAGCCATGCGGATTTTGGCTACCACGGTCGGTAACACGGCCATATCCAGAGAATTCAAGCAGATCGGGGAAAAATTGGAAGAGGGGCGCGGTATTGCGGCGCCGCTTGAAAAAGCCGCCTTTTTTACACCCATCGTCATCAACATGGTCGCCATAGGTGAAGAATCGGGTAAATTGGATGAGATGCTGATGGAGATATCGCAACATTACGACCTCGAAGTCGAATATGCAACCAAGAAACTTTCGGATGCCATCGGGCCAATCCTTACGGTCGGTTTGGCCGCTGTGGTTGGTTTTTTTGCCCTGGCAATCTTTTTACCCATGTGGGATTTGATTGGCATCGTCAAATAGGTTCAAGGCGGCGATGCGCTTGGAATGCACGTTCTCAGGAGTTGCTCACAATGGCACTTAGCAGATCAAGATTCTATATCAGTCTCTACATCATCATTCCCGTGATCGTAGCCGGTCTAAGTATTATCTCGTCTCTGGTGTCCTTTCGGATCACCGAGTACCTCATGAAACACGATCTGGGGGTGAATACGCCGGTCAATGCCTGGATTTTTTCCATAGCGATACTCTCCTATCTGTGCGGCATCGTGATTGTCTACATGCTATTGAACCCGATGAAAAAGTTCTTGAAAGAGGCCGAAAAACTGCCTGCCCTCTCAGCACATGTCAAGGAAGAGGATTTCGCCAGTACCCGTCAGGGCGATGAATTGGCCCATTATGCCAATGTTTTCAAAAGAATTACCGACGTGCTGACCAAGGTCGATGCCCGTCAGTTGTTCCCCAAGATTGTAGGCGAGAGTGTCGCCATGCGGGGCGTTTTGAAGCAGATCATGAAGGTGGCGCCCACAGATGCAACTGTATTGATCCTCGGTGAAAGCGGCACCGGCAAGGAATTGATTGCCACCAGCATCTTTGAGCACAGCAAACGGGCCCACAAACCATTTGTGAAGATCAATTGCGCGGCAATGCCCGAGGAACTGCTGGAAAGCGAGCTCTTTGGGCATGAAAAGGGGGCTTTTACGGGGGCCGTGTCACGCAAATCCGGTAAATTCGAGGTGGCCAATCGTGGCACCATCTTTCTAGACGAAATTGGAGATATGCCTCTGAATTTACAAGCAAAAATACTTAGAGTCCTGCAGGAAAGAGAATTTGACCGGGTGGGCGGGACCAAACCGATAAAGGTGGATGTACGCTTTATCGCGGCGACGAACAAGAACCTGGAAATGATGGTCAAGGAAGGCCGGTTCCGGGAGGATTTATATTTTCGCCTGAACGTGTTCACCGTATTCCTGCCCGCCCTCAAGGAAAGAAAGGAAGACATTCCGCTCATTGTCGAACGATTTTTGATGGACTCACCCAGTGCCAGCAAACTGGGGGTAAATTCGGCCGCCCTGCAATTATTGATCGGGTATGCCTGGCCGGGCAATATCCGGGAATTGCAAAACACAGTTGAAAGGGCAGCGGTTATGACGGAAAGCGGTGAAATCGAATCCCATCATTTGCCTGACAACATCACCCGGGGGTACAGCGGCGGCCTGATCACCCGGCCCTCGGAGGAAGAGGGGCAGGGCAACTCAATCGATGACCAGATCAAAGAAATTGAAAGAGGGATTATTATTGAAGCCCTTAAAAAAACAAATGGCGTCCAAATCAAGGCTGCCGAGCTTCTAGGCATTAACCAAAGAAGCCTGTGGCATCGGGTTAAGAAGTATGCGATTGATGTAAAAGAGATAAAAAACAGCAATTAATGGAGAAATGACTACAAATATTGTTGCAGCGGCCCTTGTTTAGTAAAAAAGCAAAGTGCAATAATTACAGGCAGTAAAGCAAAATATGGGTTAATAAGGGCAATTTCTTGTAGATTGAGAGAAAAAACAGCGTTTCTGATCTTATGATGGATATTTTCTTTGAGATTTAATGATGGTTGGCACGACCATTGCTTAGTATTACTGCTAATTGGCATGTATTCGGCTAAGATACCAGACATTCTACTGAAATTGCCAAAGAATTTGTAATAAGATGTCATTGCAGTGTGAAATTAATCGAAGTTCAACATAACCCTGAACATACTTGCCCGGGATGGAGGAAGGAAAAATGAGGAAAAAGAAATTACTTTCAAAGGATGAAGGCGGTTTCACCCTGATCGAGATTATTGCTGTTCTGGTGATAATGGGAATCCTCGCGGCCGTGGCGGTACCTAAATTTTTTGACCTGCAGTCAAAAGCCAGGGAAAAAGCGATCTATACGGCCATGTCAGAGTTGAAAGTCCGCGTAAACCAGTATTTTGCTCAGAAATTACTGGAAGGATACACATGGGGAGACACCTCGAATATGTCTTGGGCTGCCAACGATGTTGGCACTAACCTGGGTGACGATTTTGAAATTACGGGATGGACTTTATCGGGGACGCCCCCAAGTAAAACGGCAGGCTACATTGACGTTACCGGTAGTTATATCATCGATGCCAGTGCCGGAACCAGCCAGGCGATTAGTCAGCGAATCGAATTGCCGCGTTATCAGTAGCTGATAGATCCTATACTGCGATGGAAAAAGGTGCCTTGCGAAACGTAAGCACCTTTTTCATTTTTAAAGAGCCTCAGCGAGTTGTCACGCCGGCGCTTTGCTTATAGGTGCACTCACGGCTTGCTTGATGTTTCGCATCCTTTCTGGTCCCACGAAATTCCAATACCGATCATATCCGGTCAACAAGGCCGCAATCTTTTCAGAGGTAACAGTCTGCCTCCAAGCCCCCAGAACCTGGTTGAGCTTCACAGTGTCGCCGGTAAGGTAGTAGAGCTCGGAAAGGGCGAACAAAGCAGGTTGATGTTTGCTGTTCAAATTCAACACTTGCTCGAAATATGCAATGGCCTGGCTGTAATCGTGCCTCAGACGATGCCCCTCGGCGCGTATATACGTTGCCCCCAGATTGTCGGTTGCCGGTGGTATGGCGGCCCGATCCGCGGCGTCAAACGCCGCCTTAATTTTTCCCAGAGACAGTAAAATAAATCCTTTGGTGATGTATAAATCCGGTTTATGTGGTGAATGGGAAAGTGCCTTTTCAATGAAATCAAGTGCCTTTGCCCCCTCGCCGGTTTCGAGATGGAGTTCAGCCATCTTTTGAAGTGTCTTTCCATGCAAAGGGGAAGCCTTCAGGACCGTTGAAAACTGATTCAATGCTTGTGGGTAGGCGCCTTGATAGAGATAATAAACCCCAAGGTTATAATGCGTGATGAACTTATGGGTTGTCCGGCCACTGCTTTTGCCGGACAAAGACCGGTGCATCTGGGCTTCACCTTCGTCGACTTTACCATAAATCAGTAGCGATTTTCCAAGGTTATGCCGTGGACGATGCAGGTTCGGATATAGTTCGACATTGTTGGTCCAGAACGCCACCGGATGCTGAAAGAGCCGATTCAGGGCATAGGTTGTGTGGGACTGGCCGACCAGCCAGATGCCGATCCCGATGACCAGGAAACCACGCAGAAGCGGCGCATATGAGAAATGAGTAACTGCTTTGATGCATCCAATCGCCGGTGGTAAAAAAAAGAACAGCGTCGGGAGATAATTGCGATGTTCAAATACGAGCTCGAGCGGAAGAATGGAGCCCTCAATAGCATGGTTGAGCAGGAAAAAAAGGTAACAGAAGCTGATCAACGGCCATTTAGGCGCGAACCAGAGGCTGAAACCGATAGCCAATAAAAGCAGCAGTACGGCCGGTAGGGTTGTCCAAGGGCTAAGCAACGAAGTCGACACGGTGATGTCGTGCAGCAGGGTAAACGGCGCACCGGACGGGTAGAGCAACTGACCGATGTAAAAGCAAATTACCCGCGGCTGGGTCAGGACCCGTTCAATAAGGGTAAAGGGGCGGGTCTGGTATCCGCCGTAAACAGCTTCAAAGCCGCCGAGGAAAAAAACCAGCAGAATGAAAACGAGCGTTGTTGGGAGCAGGATTTTCAGTACGCGACGAATCTGCCCGGCGTCGGGAGCCGTCTGAATAAGCAAGGTTTCCATTAAAAGCAAACTAAAAGGGAGCATGGCCGCGTTTTGCTTGCTGGCCAGCGCACACCCACCGAACAGGATACCGGCGGTATACCAGCCGTACGGGGCACGTTTGGCCCCTTTTTCACGGATCTGGCTCATCCGCCCTTTTAAACAGCAGTAGAGTGTTAAAATCGTAAAGAGTCCGGCCAGGGCTGACATCCGTTGGATGATATAGGTAACCGCGTTGACCTGGATAGGGTGAGTGGCCCACAAAAAGGCGGACAGCAGGGCAATGGCCCAGGCATGCTCTGCATAGGTCTTCTTTTGAGAGGGCAGACTCAGAATATTCAGCGTGAGGAGAAAAAGAAAAGCCGCACTGCCAAAGTGGATCAGAAAATTGACCACGTGGTAGCCGAAAGGGTCGACCCCGCCGAAGTAATAGTTTACGGCCAGGGTTAAGTAGGACAGCGGTCGGTTGAAACTGCTGCGGGCCGACGACATGCCGTAAAAACTCTGGGTGATTTCAGGTAAGGTCAGTTCCTGCAGGTGGACATTCGGGTTTTCGTGGATATTGCCGAAATCGTCCAGGTACCAATCGCCGCTAAACCCGGGCCAATAGATAATGAAGAGGCAGACAAACAGGGCGGTCAGAGCGAGAACGTAGCGGACCCTCGGTCGCGCACCCGGTTTGTAGGCCTTCATGAAATTCAGCATGCCGGTTTATTGCCAATTCGGATCATCGGTAATGACGAAGTCGCCATCGCGTATGAAACCGAGGCCCACATTCGTGATGATGGCAGTCTGGGTGGCGCCTCCGGTGGCTTGGGTGAATCCGTAAAGAAAAGTATCGAATTTATTGTGTTCGGTGGAGCAAAGTTCCGCTATCTGGGTGAGATGCGGATCCTTGGACCCATATTCGATGCGCGTGTCCGCAAAAAAGGTGGCGGTGATGTCGGTGCAGCCGGCCTGCTGGCACTGGCGGATCCAGGATTTCAGGGTGTATTCGTAGCGTCCCCGGGAATTGGCGGTTTCGCTGCGCTCGACTTCCACCCGAACGGCCCAGGGACCGCTGTTGAGCCAGTTGTCGGAATCGGCGATATCACCGAGATCTTGCACGGCTTCCCCAGCCAGCAAATCGTCATAGGAAAAAACCCGGGTTTCGATATTTTGCGGGTTGCAGGTCGGTTTATACGCGTAAAGCTTGTTATCTCTGGAGCCCACATACACGGTGCCGTCAGAGCCTTGGATGGGGGCCGATCTGACGTCGCCGGACAGATCGAATTTGTCGATCTGCTGACCGTCGCTGTCGACGACATACAGGTAGTTGTCATCTGAACCGAACCAGATGGTCCCGTCATCATGGACCAGGGGCTGGGAGTCAATGTCGCCCCCGGTTTGGAAACGCCATTTGAGCGTCCCGGTCGTTTCGTCATCGGTGATGGCGTAGAGATAGTGGTCATCGTTGCCGATGTAGATGGTACCGTCCGGACCGATGGTAGGGGTGCAGTGGGGGTTGGTGGGCGTAAATGTGTAACGCCATTTCTCGCTGCCGTCGGGATTGAGCGCATACAGGTAACCAACCCCGGAGCCGCCGTCGCTGCCGATGTGAATGGTGCCGTCAGCGGCTACCGTGGGTGAAGAATAGATGGGGCCCAACAGGTCCTTGCTCCATTCGACGGAGCCGTCGGAGGTGTCGAGCGCATAAATACGCTCCGAGTTGGTGGATGCGAAATAGACGATCGTTTCATCCGGACTCAGGGCCGGGGTGCCATTGACCGTGGATGTGACCCCATAGGTATTCCACTTTCGCAAACAGCCGCTGGGAGGGGAAGCGCAAATGCTGTCGAAAGCATAAAAATCGCCTTCATCATCTCCGAAATAGACAACATCGTTGCTGTCAATCACCGGGGAAGATCTGACTTTCGCAGCCACCCAATTATACCAGTCCCAACTGCCGCTTGGGGTGAACACATTGAGATATTTATTGTCACCGGGATTGAAGATGTAACCACGTGAATCCAGGGCCGGGGATGAGTAAGCCTCATCTTCTTCCAGGTATCGCGGGAAGCTGGTGCCGGTATTGGGCATCCCGGTATCCGGGTTGATCTCGTGAATATAACCGTTTTCACTTGTAAAATAGAGGGAGGTTTCGGCGCTGTTCAGAACCGGCTTCGTCTCTATATCGCCGTCGTGGGACGCAGGGTCATAGGGCGTCCATTTTTGACCGGAACCGCCGGTGTCATGCGTGTTGTCGTCATCCAGATTGGCCTGGCCGTCACCCCAGTAGACATATTGCAAGACGTCCCGGTGGGAGGTTCCCAGGTCCGGATCGTTCAGGCTGCTGTTAACGTAAGTGTCGAACTCCAAAGCCATTTTGGGCGGCACCAGGCCGGGGCCGACAGCACCACCGTCACCGGCATAACCCATCTGCCCCCCGAGACCGCCGGTCGCTCCGACTGAGTTGTCGGTGCCGTTCATCAGGGCAAAGGTAAAGCCGTCGCCACCTCCGGCGGAACCGGTTCCGGTGTAGTCCAGCACGAAGAAGGCGCGCACTCCTTTTTTGAACCCGCACTCGCCACCCGAGCAGATTGAAGCCCCCCCGATGGAGACATCGCCCCCGAAGAACACCGACCCAAACGCGGAGCTTACCCCGCCGCCCAGGTTTATTTCACCGGTCACGGTATTCACATCCACGGCCCCGGAATCGGACTCGGCGGGTGTGCCCATATCGCCGATGATGGTGTCGGTCTCTAAGTCATCGATGGTATCCACGACCGGAGAGCCGGTCGTCTCCGGGTTTTCGATATTCTGGCGGTAATTGGCCGCATAAAAATTTTGACCTCCGGACACACTGCTGCTGGTCGTGCCTCTGGCAGCAAGCATATGATTGTGGGGCGATAAGACAACCAGGTCGCCGGTGTTGACGGTTAGGGTCGTTGCAACTCCGTCACTGCGAATACCGGTAAGTTCAATTTGCCCATCCATGTCGTCCAGATCGGTCAATTGCAGGTAATTGTAAAGCTTTTGCTGGCCTACCGTATTGGTAACGTAAAAAGACCCAAAATATTCCGGAAAAAAATCTTTGGCGAGATCAGGGATTATAAGCGTACTCACATCGGTTTGATCGCCTTCTGTGGCCGTGGTTTTTACTGCCAGGCAGATGGTATCGGTGGTTTTGGCCTTAAACCACTGGGTCAAGCCGATGTCAATGGAGGAATAGGCCACGCTCTGGATTGTTTCTATATAGTCCTCCTCGCTACCGCTGCCGTAGAACAGCGCATCGCGGTACCCTTCATAATTGACGACCCAGGCGCCGACGGGGATATCGAAATCGTCCCTCGTAATGGTACTGTTGGGAAATGTCCCCATGCTGGTATTCCACTGGGGGATATTCAATGAAAGGGTTCCGCTGCTGGCATTGTAATCGGTGGTCGTCTCAAACCATTTGCCAAACACATTCACCGCGAACGTCCCGGCATCGTCGACGGTATATGTGGTGCTGTTCAGGGTGCTGATGATTTCCTTGGTGTAGCCTTTGTTTCTAAGCTCGCTGACAGCGTAGCGCAGGCCCGCTTCGGCCAGGTACTCGGCGTTGCGGGCATAATTCGACACCCCGGCACTCATCATGGTCGAGGAAGTGAACATCGAGATCATGCCGGCCCCGAGAAAACCAAAGATCAAGATAACCACGATCACATAGACCATGACGCTGCCGGAATGGTCCGATCCCTCTAAAAGGGCTTTCAGCTTGGCAACACGATTCATGCAAGATTTCATAAATGTATACATCAGTATAAATATCTTACAATTACCAGGTTTTGTCAATCATGGCCCGTGGGTAAACCCGGACCTGGAAGGCCGGCAGATTGCTGATGGTAAATCCGACTGTTACATAAGACACTTCGTATGTCCCATCTATATCAAGATCCACATCGGCCTTCACCCTTAGCACCGGCGCAGATACGTCCTCGATCAGTTTGTAATCCACACCATCGACATTGATATAGAGGTTGCCCGCTGAAAATTTCAAGGTTCGATTCCCCTCCAGGCCGTCCTCCGAACTGGTGTAGGCCAGTGACGTATCGTCCACCGGTGCCGACGTGATGCTGGCGATGCTGCGCAACTCCAGGCTGATCCGGCTCAAAGCCACCTCGGCATTCATGGCGGCGTCGGTCGCTTTGCGGGTCGTTTCGTAGCCCTCCAGGCCGACCACCAGGAACAGGCTGGCAAACGTGGCCAGAATGCCAACGATTACCAGCGAGGCCACAACCTCTATCAAAGTGAATCCGGCTTCCCTGTGCATGGGCTTCAGTATTTGCTTACCGGGTCATCTGAATTCACCCGGCTGTTGGTCAATAGGGTCGTCAGGCTGTGTCCCGCTGACGTCACCGTGACTTTTAGGGTGTCTGTTGGGGTCCCCGGCAGCGGTAATGGCGGCGAGAACTGTTCAGCACCAGCTGCATTAAACGTGATATATTCTAAAGTTACGCTGCTGTTAGCGCCATAGTTGGTAACGATCGTACCAAGCGCGTTGGCAGGATCTGTATTTATCTTTTCTACATATTCTGAGACTATTTCTTCCATGAGCTGTTCCGTGGCCGCGCCGTCCCTGACAATATCGACCGGCCCGGAACTGCCGGTTAAGGCGGTGCCCATAAATTGAAACATCAAGGCGGCCAGAATGGAACCAAGTAAAATAGTGACGATAATCTCTATGAGCGTGAAACCGTGCTGTGTCGTTTTTACGGTCAAATCAGATACCTCATTCCACAAAACCCGTTTCCGGGGTGACAGCCAGCGACTGGGTGCCGATTTGAATGGATTCTGCGGCCGTGATCGGTTCAATAGAGGTTACTAGATATTCATGGGGGATGCCAAAACGATCAAAATAGAGGGTGAAAGCTTCCATCTCCGGCATGGGGAGTTGTTTCATTTCCTTGATTCTATCATCAATATCCTTGGTGGTCAGGGAAACCATGTTATCGGTTTCGTCCGGTTCCGTCGCGACCTCGGGTGAGGCGGTCTTGAAGACCCAGTAATCGGTTCCGTCGCACTTTATCCCCCAGGTCATATCGTTGCTTTTCATGGCCATAATTTGGGCATAGCGGATATGGTTGCGGACGGTATTGGCCTTGGCAGCCAGTTCCATCTCATCTGTGCGGCCGATCCGACTGATAACCACCGCGGAGACGATTCCCATGATCATCAGGACCACCATCATCTCAACCAGTGAAACCCCTTGATCCTGTATGTGTAATGTTGAGCGCATTTTTAGCGATTCGCCCGATTCCTGATAGTTTCCAGTAATATAACAGTAAAAACCGGCTTTATCAACGCATAGGGCATATTAATCCGGCAGAGGCAGGGACAAGGCATCGGTTGCGGCCAGGTTTACGATGGGTGTCAAATTTTGTTTGTAATTGACCAGGCAGAGTGGCGGCCAAAGGCCTATCGACGGCAGCTTGGTTGGGCGGCCTGGCAATTGTGGGAGTAGGGCGAGGGGCGGGTGTCAATCATCATCGATGATAACCGCGCCGCTGGCATCTCTTTTCACCTCGAACAGTTCGGGATGTTTTTGTTTGAGAGACGCCTCTGAGGCGGATTTTTCTTGTACCAGGCGCAGCAGCCGCTGGTTCTCCCGTTCCAGTTCCTTCTGATTGAGGCCCTGTTTGATGGATACCATCAGGTCGACCACGTTGCAGGGCTTGGTGAAAAACCGGTAAACCTCGCCTTCGTTGATTGCTTTGATGGCGGAATCGATGCGCGCGTGCCCGGTAAGAATCATCCGGATGGTGTCCGGATATTTCTGCCGGACGATGGCCAGAAAATCGGAGCTGGCCATGCCGGGCATCACTTCGTCCGATACGACCACGTCGACCGGGTGATTCTCCAAAACCGCCAGGGCATTTTCGGCCGACGAGGCACTCAGGACCGTAAAGTTCTCCCGTTTCAATGTGTCTTCCAAAAGATCGCGAATCAATTCCTGATCGTCAACGATGAGGATGTTATAGTTCATGATAGCCGCGTTCCCTGTTTTCGGTTTTGGTTTGCAGGGTTCACGCATAGCAACCCAAGGAACTCAAAACCTGACTGTGGATTATTCGACACAAACCCGCTGAATTTCCTTGATATCGGTTAGTCCCAAAAATACCTTGGAAACGCCGTCTTGCTTGATGGTGGTCATTCCTTCTTCGAACGACTTTATGAAAAGCTCCTCCGAGGTAGCCTCATTCTTGATCATCCGTTTGATGTCCGGGGTGCCTTCCATTATCTCGTGTACGCCGGCGCGTCCCTTATAGCCGGTATCATTGCACTCCTCGCAGCCGACGGTCTGGAACAGTTCCAAGTCTTCGCTGTACTCGATGCCGGCCCGAGGAAAGGCGTCTTCACCGTAATATTTTACAATGTCTTGAAACTGCTCCTCGTTGGGGTTAAATTTTTTCCTGCAGTTTTTACATAACCGGCGGATCAAGCGCTGGGCCAGCACCCCCAGAAAGGCGTCCGAAAAGTTGAGGGGGTTGAGCCCCATATCCAGCAGGCGGGTAACGGTTTCCGGGGCACTGTTGGTGTGCAGGGTGGAAAATACCAGGTGACCGGTGAGGGAGGCCTCAATACCGATGGAGGCGGTTTCGTGGTCCCGCATTTCACCAATCATGATCACATCCGGATCTGCCCTCAGAAAGGCCCGCATCACCCTGGCAAAATCAAGCCCGATTTTCGGTTTGCACTCTACCTGGCGTAAACCAGCCTGTGAAATTTCCACGGGATCTTCAGCGGTCCAGATTTTAATCCCGGGTTTATTGATATGCCCCAGGGCCGCGTGCAGGGTGGTGGTTTTTCCGGAACCGGTGGGGCCGACAACCAGCACCAGGCCGTAAGGCTGTACGATAATTCTCTCCATGATCCCATGATTGCGCTCGTTCATGCCCATATCGGCCAGCGCCATTGCGCCGGACTCAGCCAAGATACGCAGGACCGAATCTTCGAATCCACCGGCGGTCGGCAGAGTGGCCAGCCGTAATTCAAAAGGTTTGACGCCCTTGCGCTTAAACTTGATCTTACCGTCCTGGGGCAGCCGCCTTTCGGCAATATCCAGACCGCTCATGATTTTAAGCCGCGACATGATGGCCCGAGCATTGGTATTGGGCACTTGGAGGACTTCCTGACAGACACCGTCAATTCGAAAACGGATATTCGTTTTCTTGGTAATGGCAGATGGCTCAATGTGAATATCGGAGCTGCCTTTGCGGTAAGCGGAAATAAGGATCTGGTCAACCATGCGGACGATCTGACCTGAGGATTCGTCTACTTCTTCATACGCATCCTCTTCGCTTTCTTCCTCTTCTTCGAAGTCAATATCCGGCATCATGTCGAAATCGCTGCCTTCTTCCGATTCCATTTTCATATCGTCATCAGATTTTTCTTCGTAGAAATGTTTGATGACCTTTTCGATCTCTTCCTTGATACTGACGATGAAATTCACCTTCTTGGCGTTCAGCAGACCCGGGATAGGGTCTGTCTTGAGCAGATCCGTGGGGTCATCAATCATCACGTCCACCCCGCCCAGTTCCCACGACAGCGGCACCCAGGTGTTTTGCATGAGGAAAGCCTGCTTGAGGTTGCGCGTCAGTTCATAAGGGATCTGCATCTTGGAATCGAACACCTTGAAGGGGGCCTGGAAGAACAGGCTGAGCGATTTACCGACTTCGGCAATGTCGATGCGGAAATTGTCGGTAAGCACAAATTCAACGCTGCGACCGGATTTTTTTGAGATGGTCAGTGCATTTTGCAGCTGGGTCGTCGTAACGATTTTATAGCGCAGCAGGTAATCATATTTCGACTCGTAGGTCGCCGAGGAGAGCGTCTCGGTGATGTAGTTCTCGATATCTTCATAATCGGGATCAATCTCCTTGACCGATTCAAAATACTCCAGGGCCAGATCATCGTGACCCTTGGCATGCATTTGTTTTCCGAAAATGAATTTGATTTCGGCAGTCATCTTTTTATCTAGATTGTGATCGGAAATGATCTTTTCGATCTGATCGATCACGCGGGACGGGGAGTGCGCCTGGAACATACATTCGGCCATATCGGGGAGGATGTCCGCCGAAAAATCTTCGTGTGCGAACAGCTTGGAATACTCTATCACGGCCTCTTTGTGCAGTCCGAGTTGCCGATAAGCATTGGCGCTGCTGATGATTTCGTGAATATTCTCATCACCATCATCCCAGGTTTCGCGCAGTAGGGAAGCATCTTCAGCGGTGATAGTGGTGTCGTCCTGATCAAGGCTATCGAGTTCGCCCTTGATATCGGTGACTTTTTTTTTGAGTTTGTTTTGCAGGGCTGCGTTCAGGCTGGATTTGCTTTTTAGTAGTTCTTCAAACAGGCCCAGGGCCTCAGCATAGAGGCCGTGTTTTTGATACGCTTCCGCTTCGGCGATTTTTTGCTTGATATCCATTATCGATTCCTGAATTCAGTCAGTCGCATTCGGGGGCGTCCGGGGAAATCGCCGGCAGCAGTTCGTTGCATTTAAGCCGGATCATGGCAATGGTGGCAAACCAGCCCATAATGATGATGATCTGGCCCAGTTCGGCCCGTTGGTAGAATATCCGGTTGTTGCCAAAAACCAGTTCGGCTTCGCGTACACATTGGAAGGCATCGGTAAAGGCGGCCCAGTCAAAGTGGTTCAAGTCGCCCTCGGTTTGGCCGTCGTAATCACAGAATAATTGTTTACCGCGGTGGGAAAGAAAAATAATACCCTGGACATCTTCTAAGAGCAATAGATCTTTAAAGATCATTTTCATCTGATCGTGCATCATAATTTCGGTGCCTTACGCTTCCTTGTCGCTATCCATTCACAACGAAGGGTCGGTGATGTAAACTGGTCTTTATTTGATTCACAACAGCGACGTCGATTGTATACCCCAAGTTTGGTTTACGTAGGGAGTTTATATCGTTTAACGTAACTGCAATCATTCATACAGGAGCCGGCGGATAACATCCCCGGGACAGTTTTTTTCAAGGGCCACCACCATGGTCTCTTCACCCGGCAACAGTATCAGGCCATTTTCGCCACCCTGATCGATATAACAGGCTTTTATGTTTCCGGCAGTGATGGTGGCGCCCAGTTTGGCTGACAGCGTCATCAGGTTGTCCCAGGCGGGGTCTGCACCGGTGCTGGCGATACCTTTTTTCTGGGTGGGTGCAATTGCGGCCTACGGCTCGGGTTGGGAAACCGCCGCTTGCGCCGCGGGCGGCGGTTCTTCCGGCTGTGCTTCCTGAAAAGCAGATTCATCCAGGCCGGCTTCGTCTTTAAGGCGCATGGCGTCAAACAGGACGGCCTGGAGGTCCTCCTGGATGACTCTCTTGTTCAACACACAGGTGTCCTGAATGGACAGAGACGGGCTGTCCCAGGAAAATATTTCATAGGCCGCCTGCCTGCCGTGCATATCACGAATCCTGGCGTCCAGCAGTTCACCGTCCTTGAAAAATAGCACGCCCTGTTTTTCTGTATCCTTATTGACCACGCGAATTGTGCAGGTTTTCTGTTCCATTTCAACAAGTTGCAGAAACATATCAATGGAAACGGTTTGCAGCGTACCGCCTTCGGATTCCTTCTCGAGACTGGCGATGACGCGATCGGCAAGATCCTCAACGACAAACGGCTTCTCTATAAAGGCCTCCGCGCCGGTATCCAGCACCCGTTGTTTGGATTGCGGGGTGCTGTAGGCCGTTAGGACAATCACCGGTATATCCGGGTACTTTGCAGACATATGGGCCAAAAGTTCAAAGCCGTCCATGTTCGGCATGTGCAGGTCGGTGACCACGATGGATACGGGGTTGTCTTTCAGGCTCTGGACCGCCTCGACACCATCTGCTGCCAAAAGGGTGCTGAAAACACCGGTATGGGCTTGGAACTTCTTCTTGATCAAATGCCTCAGAATCCTGTCGTCATCGACTATGAGGGCGTTCTTTTTCATACCGATCCTTTGCATTTTGGTTTAGCGCATTATATAGGGATTTGTTTAATAATTCAAATGTTATATTTTACAAAGCGACTGTTGGCACCGATCTCAGGGATCGCTATATGAACCACTGAGAAGGCGTCCCCGCCGGGAAGGATAGCGTACTCGAATTGCGTCAGGTTGGGATGAAACATGGTGTGGGGGTTATTTTTTAAAGAAACGGCCTAAACCGGTAGGTTTTTCGAATTGCGCCTTGATTAAGGGCGCCAGAACATCACAATTCAGACGCACCATTGCCATCTGAGTGTCGAAACCGGTCATAATGAGCAGATGGCCGTTTTCTATTTTGCGGATATACAGGCGCAGATTGTCAAAATGGATTTCGGTTTCCTCATTGACGGCAATGGCATTTATGAAGGCGGACAGATCCATCGGATTTAAGCTCGGGGCAGGCACGGTGTTGTACCCTTCGATCTTAATTTCACGGTTATCGTCAATGAAAATAGCACCTTTTACATCATCGATGCCCAGTATGTCGTTAAAGAGTTCTCTCATTACTTTTTCAGCGCCTCCAGGACCTGATCACGGGGGCAGCTACCGGTTACGGCCACCACCGTGGGTTCATCCCCGGGAAGAATGATCAAATTCAGTCTTTCACCGCGGTTGACATAACACAGTTTCAAAGGCCCGGCCGAAAAGAGCGGGGCAATCATCTTAACATGCTCCAACAATTCAAACCATGAGTCGTCAACGTAAATTTCTTCCAGGGAATCATTAGAGCCTGCCGCCGCTTCGTATTTCTGCCGGAGCAGGTCAGGATAGGAGAGTCCCGCCGCCTTTTTAGGGGCGGCCTTTTTAGGAGCCGCTTTCTTGGCTGCGGCTTTCGGGGAAGGCGGCTTTTCTTCAAAGTCTTCCGGATCGCCCTCGGCTTCATCTTTCATGCGCATGGCATCAAACAAGATCGCTTGAAGTTCGCCCTTTATCTTTTTTTGCTTGATCGCACACTCATCCTGGATGGAAAGGGTGACACTGTCCCAGGCAAATATTTCATACGCGGCATCATTGCCCTGGCGATTGTTGATGCGTGCATCCATTAGGTCGCCTTTGTAAAAGAACAGGATACCTTTGTTTTCGGTGATTTTGTTAAATACCCGGATAGTGCAAGTCTTCTGTTCCATCTCGATAAGCTGAATGAACATATCGAGGGGAACCGTCTGCAATGTGCCGCCTTCCGTCTCCTTCTGCAGGGTCTTGATGATCTTCGTGGCCAGGTCTTCAACCACGAATGGCTTTTCGATATAGCCGGCTGCACCACCATCGAGTACGGTCTTTTTTGAACTGGGCGTGCTGTAGGCCGTCATGATGATGACCGGAATGTCCGGATAATTTTCAGAGAGGTGGGCCAAAAGCGCCAGGCCGTCCATTTCCGGCATCTGCATGTCTGTGACCACAAGGGAGATCATATTTTGTTTCAGACTGACAACCGCCTCTTTTCCGTCCAACGCCGTGAGCGTGGTGAATGTTTCGGCGTAGTTTTCGAATTTCTTCTTGATCAGGCGCAGCCAGATGTGGTCATCATCGACGATAAGAACTTTTTGCGTCATCGCTTAAAATCCCGCTTCCGCTTTTTCTATCTCTGCGGCGTATTTCTCAGTCCAGGGCACGATCGCCTTGAGCAGGGGATAGTAGATATCAATCTCTTCAGCGATTTCTTTAATACATTCAACTATTCCCCGGGCCAGGATATCGGTACTTGCTTCACCGCTGTAGTCTATTTGCCCGTCGGCGTAGTGGAACTCTGCCGCAAACGGATCCAAGAAATCGTAACTATCGGCTTTTTCGACAAACTTGCGTCTCAGCAAGGTTCTAAAGTCGGCCTTGCCTTTATTGTTGGCAAGGAACGTCTCTTCAAAAGTACTGAGCAATTCTTCGATAATTGCAATGTCTATTCCGCCGTCCGCCGCCGACGGGACGGTTGTTTCCTGAGATGTGTCCAGGGTATCATCTAGATTGTTATGGATCAGCTTGACCTGGTAGACGTTGAACTCGCCACCAGATTTTTTACTGGTCTCGATCAGCTTCTCCATATCCTGTCGGGAGGCGATCAATTGTTTCCGGTTCCAGGGGAAGAGAGAACCGGTAATATTGCCCATATTGAGAAAGACCGTACCCTTTTCATCTACACCATTGATGGTGACTTCCACGTAACCAGTCAACTTTTCCGATTGCATCTTGATGATCAGTTTCTTGAGATCGGTAAATTCCGTGGACAGGTTATTGTGGAGGACTTCGGCATTGGGCAAGTTAGACCAGAAGTGAACGTATTCGGGCTCTATTTCGTACACGGCGACCGCAAAGCTGTTCTCGCCGGTATTGTTGATGATGTAGTCAACCGCTTCAGCACCTTCCAGCGCTGTGGATTTGTCCTCATAAACGCCGTTCAAAATACTGTGGTCATCTACGAAAACGACACCTTCCGCCTTGCTCGCCAAAAAGTGGATGGCCCCGGTGTGGACTTCGCCACTAAAATGTTCGATGAATCGTCCAACGTTAAGATAAAAACTGTTGAGGCCCTCGATAAAGGGCGTTTTCTTGGGAATGACTATCATTTCTACTCCTGACCATTAAACGCGTTTCAACAACTGACAGCAGGCCGACGGTCTACCGCCTCTTTCGCAATCTCTCAATGGATAGGCGGAGACTGTCTTGCATTCTCGTAATGGCATCCGCCAAGCTGCCGATTTCGTCTTTGGATTTGATTTTGATTTCGGCATCCAGTTCGCCGACGCTGATCCGGTCGGCCACGTTGGTTAAATGTCGGATTTTGGTGACAAGATTGTGGCCGTAAAGGGTAACTACAAGACTAATAATTATCAGGGTTCCGGCGATAGTAATAAGGTTAAGATTGCGAGTGGTTTTACTGACCTCCGCAGACTGGGCCTCCAAGGCCCTGATCGGACGAGTAAATTCATGGATATAGGTGGTGGCGGCGATGCAGTACTCGGTACCGTCAATGGGCGTAAGGGTCATAAATTTCTCGCGCATTTGACCGTCTGTATCCTTCCACAGGTAGTATCCTCTGCTGTTGATATTCTTGCCCTTGTCGGCCGCCGAAATAATCCTGGCGAAACGCGGAAAATCCGGTCCCAGTAGTTTTTTGATGACCTTGTTCAACACGACTCCGTTAAGTTTTGGGTTGGGATGAACTCAGGCGGTGAAAGGACCCACTGCACTCAAAACTGTGTAACCGGTTGTACCCACCTTTTGGATTGCGAGTTTTGCGAATGTGGGGTCCGCGGCCATGTCTTCCCGTTTAAGTGCGGGGTTCTGTTCTAAGTATAGTTTGCACTGCGCCGCAACGGCCTTGCCGATATCTGCGATGCTGCGTTCACCCAATGTTTTAACGATTTGGGAACTCTCTATGGTGATGTCTTTTGTAAGGAGGTTCAATTGCCGTTGGGTTAGAAAAGCTGAGACTGTCATCAGCAGGAGCGGAATGACCATGAATAAGAAGATCATTTTAATCCGCAACCCCATGCCGGCCTTTGGCTTTCCAGCCACATCTTTGACGGGAGCGGCGGCCGCCGGTTCTTCAGTCGCGGCGGCAGCTTCTTGGGCGGCTTCCTGGGCGGATTCCTGGAAGGCCCGCTCTAAATTGTCAAAATCCTCGTCATCGAAATCGTCTGCATTGAACTCTTCATCTTCAATGCCTTCGAGGCTGTCGTATTCCTGGGTTTCCTCGTAGATTTTCTCCTCTTTCTGGATGTGGATGATGTGGCCGCAGTCTTTGCATCTGGTTTTGACAACGTCGCCTTTTATCTGGTCCAGTTTTGCAATCGGAACATGGTAGACTTTGCCGCATTCTTCACAGATAACTGAAACAGTCATTGGGGTCTCCTTAAATTCGGTTGATCTTGTTTACGCAGTGCTGCGGGCGGAAATAAGATCGGCAATTTCTTCTGGCATTCGTTTATGATTATTACTCCGGATAAAACTACCGGGGTTAGGGGATTAAATGGTTTTCAGCCTGGCGACCATGGCCTGTTGAAATTCCAACCGTTTTTCTTCGCGCGGGATTTCGTTCGCGAGACGGGTAATCAGTTCGGCAGCCCGATTCTTGGGAATCCGGGTGGGATCGCCTCCGAATTCCTGAATTTCGTCTTCAAAGACCACCTCGGCGATCGGCCCCATGGCGTTGGCCAGTTGGGCGACCATAAAATCAATGAACTCTTTGCTGATCCCCTGACCAGCAGGGGTCGGCTTTTCAACTAGGCCAAGCTCGACGAGCTTAGCGATAACCATCTTCATGGTGGCAAGTTCAATGTTCAGGGCGCTGGCGACGGTTCCAAGGTTTTTTTTGCCGTCCAACTGCATGAGCACCTGCAGCATGTGACTGTCTAAAGAGAATTCGCCGAGATCACCTTTGATGGCTCCCTTTAAAACCAGAGCTGATATGTCACCAGATAAATCAACCATCTATTCTCCTCCACGGGGTGTTCGATAGTTTGTCGCGGTCCTCTAGCCTGTGAACCATGCTGATACGGTTCTAGTCATCTTTCGACCGATGCTTACTTTTTATTGCCCCTCCTTCCAGGACATGATCTCTTTTTTCAGCTCTTTAAATTCCGTCTGAATGATCTTTCTGATCTCTTCGATAAAAGCCTGGTAGTTGATGTCACCAGCAGTGGCCGAAACCCCGGGTGTGGCCGGTGGTGCTGTACTCGGCGTTGCCGGCGCCAGTGTTTTCTTAGCCGCTTCGGCTTCGGCCTCTTCCGGTTCCATGCTTTTGGTCAACATGATCTGGTGTTTGAGACCCTTAAACTTCTTCACTTCTTCGGATAGAATCTTTTTCTTTTCCGTTTCGTCCATATCCGGGTTCATCAATACCGTTTCGAGACCGGCGTGAACGGAGTGTAGCAGTTTGATTGAATCAGGATGGGCATCCACCTTCTTGCTGGCAATGTATTTGCCCACCGAGCCATGCAATTGCAAAAACATGTACGGCAGGCGTGAATCTTTATATAGAGTTTTCAACCGCTCGATTTCGTTCAATAATTTTTCAAGGTTTTCATCGGTTATCTCCCAATCGAGGGAGAGGACAATTGCATCGAGCTCCATGAGCGGGGATGCCTTTTGCGGAGCCGGGGGGCTTTCTCCGGGAGTGGCGGCGGCGGCAACATTTGTTTCTGCGGGAACCGCGGGCGGTGTCTCCGGTGCCATGGCCTGGCCGTCATCCGTTTCACTGAAAAGATCATCAAGCCGGTCGTTGAGCTCTGAAGTCAATTTGCCCTTATCTGCGTTCAAATTATTACCCCCCTAGTTCAAGGCGCTTCTCAAGTGAAGCAACGGTGAGCGAGATGGCCTTTTTCATTGTTTCCACAACGTTTTCACCAGTGATTGCACTGGCGGCAATGCTGGGGACCTTCAGTTTTTTATTCAGATCGTTTTCAAGCGTTTCAACCGGCAAGATCGGAATGCCTTCATCGGCCAGATCCCGTTTGTTGTATTGGATGACCAGCGGAATCTTGAAGATGCTTTTATCAAAGGTAGCCAGATTGTCTTGCAAGTCTTTCAAGGAAATAATGTTCATTTTTTGTCGCAGGGCCATGGAATCCGCTACGAAGACGATCCCATCGACACCCCGCAGCACCAGTCGCCGGGTTGCGCTGTATTTAACCTGGCCCGGCACGGTGTAAAATTGCATTTTTATGTTGTAGCCCTTGATGACCCCGATCTCCATGGGCATAAAGTCGAAAAAGAGGGTGCGGTCACCATAGGTTTTTACGGTGGTAAGGTTGCCTTTTATTCTTTTGCGGAATTTGTCGAAGATATATTCCAGGTTCGTGGTTTTGCCGCCACGACCGGGTCCGTAATATACGAGCTTAACTTGAACTTCTTTTTTCTTGGGGTTGATTAATGCCAATGGTCATACCTCATCGTTGTCAGTATCCGTTATTCAGTTATTGTCGTGCCGCTACAGTATTTCTTTGATTTTCTTGGTAGCCTCAGTGACTTTGAGCCTTAAAAATCCAAGCGACACGTCTTTTCCAAAAATTGTAACGAGCAGCAGCTCGTCGTCAATTTTGCTGAAGTGGATACTTTCACTCTCGCCTTTATGAAATAGAAGCGAAAAGTCTTCTTCACCCACAATTTTTGCCATGGCACTAACAGCGCCGAAGTTACCTGCGGCCAGAGCAGCCAGAGAATAAATATCGTGTTCCAGATCACCATCATCCAGGTTGACGATAATATTGCCGGCAAGATCAATCAGCAAGACGCACCTGACGCCGAGTTCAATCAACTCTTCTGACAGGATCCCTTCAATACTCTCGAACTGTTTTTTGTCTAGATCTACAGTGTAGTCCAACGATTTTCACCTTTCACATTGAGTAGTGGGGATGGAAAACGGGCGGTCGCAAGCGTCCCCGAGCCAGTGGCCGTCAGAGCCGGCCTGGCATGATGGCGGGCGCTCCATTTTCCTGATCAAGTTTCCCCTGATGATTAATAATGTTATTCCCTATCAGTGATAAAGTACGCTAGCCACCAGAAGGGAACGTCGATTTTAGCGTCACCCCTTCAGGTTCACTTGTCCCGGCGCTTCGGGAAAATTTTGGGTTTGTCCAAATATTCAGTGATTCTCATATCATATCCATATTGTGAGATCAATACTAAATAGAATCACACCTAAAATGCACAGTCGGCCCAACGGGGAGCGGCCGGGGTCCAGAATTTGCCGGCCGGTGGTCAAATCTTCCCGTTTGGCGGTTCGGCGCAAGGCTTGTAAGCGTGGATTAACCCGGCATGGGAAAGAATCCGAGAATGATCTCGACCCGGCGGTTTTTCTGACGTCCCCGGGCGGTGCGATTGGTTTCCACCGGGCGATACTCACCAAACCCCATAGTGGCAATGCGGTCCGGTTCTATTTTACCGCGGCCCAGCATGTACTCGGCCACTGAGGCCGCCCGGGCGATGGACAGCCCGAGGTTGGAGCGGTAGCGCCCCCCAGTGAGCGGTACATTGTCGGTATGTCCGGCAATGATGATCTCTCCATCCGTGCCGTTCAGCGCGTCGGCGATTTTATCAAGAAGTGGTTTCATCTGCGGTTTGATTTGAGCCTTGCCGGAATCGAAAGTGCTTTCACCCATCAGGCTGATGGCGATCTGGTCGTCCCCGACGTTGATGTCGATGAGGCTCTGTATATCTTTGAAACGGCTTTCAACCACTTTCTGCAGCTCCTCGCCAATCTGCTTTTTTTCCTGGGTAACGATGAATTCCTGGCTCGGTCTGGGGGGGACAATGGCTTGATCGAAATCTTTTGCTATCATTTTCAATCCCTTGGGAGTGTCCAGCACTTTATCCTTACGCTGTACCCCAAAGGCCTTTTCAAGGGATCCGGCAACCTCTTTATATACCGCCTTGTCCATTTCGGAAAAACTTAACAGAAGGACAAAAAAGCACAGCAGCAGGCTCATGAGGTCGCCGAAGGTGACAACCCAATCAGGTGCGCCTTCCTGGACTACGACGGGGGGCTGGTCATTGTTACTCGCCATGCAAGGTACCTATTCCTTTTTTTCGCCCACCTTGTCCCGGTCTTTGGGAGACAGATAGACCTTCAACGCTTCCTCAAGCACCATGGGGGAAATGCCCCGGCTGATGGCCACCGTTGCGTCGAGTATGATTTTCTTCTGATTGAGTTCTTCCTCGCTGCGCATCTGTAGTTTGTCGGCTATGGGCATACAAACCAGGTTGGCGATAACCGCTCCATACAACGTTGTTAGCAGGGCGACGGCCATGGACGGCCCGATGCTGGAGGGGTCCGACATGTTGGCCAGCATCTGGACCAGCCCGATCAGGGTTCCGATCATACCGAACGCAGGCGCCGTGCCGCCCATTCCTTTGAATATGCGGCGACCCAGATCATGGCGCTGAACAGTCAACAGGATATCTTTGTTCAGCATGTCTTCAATGAGACCTTCGTCGTAACCATCGGAAAGATACCGCAGGGCCTTAGCCGAGAATTCGTCGACCGGGGCCTCTTTTTCCAGAGCGATAAGCCCTTCTTTTTTGGCTATCCGCGTAAATTTGATCATCTCCTCGATCACTTCATCGGCAGGCTGCAATTTCACCAGAAAGGCTTTCATCGCAACCTTCATTGAACTCAGGACATCTTTCATGGAAAATTTGATGAAATTCGTGGCAAAAGTTCCACCAAGCACAATAAGCAAGCCGGGAATGTTAATAAAAATAAGGGCACTTCCACCTATTATAATCGCAGAAACAACCAGGCCGGTTCCTCCCAGCAATCCGATAATTGTGGCGATATCCATGTCTATTTCCTCATCGACTCTTTGTAGACCATGACGGCGTTGCCGATATTTCCCAGTTCAGCGTATTTCATGATTTTATTGAGGGTGGCAAGCGTGACGACAGTGTCCAGCGGCATGAGTAGGGTGCCGGTTTTGTGGCGAATGCTATCTGCCAAGACCATGCCTTACACCAGGTTCTCGAGCGGCACCATCTTATGGTTGCGTTTCTTTTCCGCCCGCATATTTTCAACATTGATCTCCAACACCAGATCCACGATATCCGGATCGAGTTGATACCCTTTCTGCAGCACCAGTCGCTCGGGTACGTCTTCATAGGCGTACCCCCATTTGTGGATCAAGTTGTCATAGGCGGATGCCGCCGTGATGATTTTAACAGCCACGGGAATCTGGTCACCGGAAAGCCCATCTGGGAACCCCCGGCCGTTGACCTGTTCATGATGCTGCCGTACGATTTTGGACAGCGGACGTAAAAACTTGATTTCCTGGAGTATGATTTCGCCCTGTAACGGATGCGTTTTATACAAAGCCATGTCATCGCCCGGCAGTTCGGTTGTTTTTTTCAGCAGCATGTGATCGGGGAAGCCGACCATGCCGATATCGTGCAGGAGTCCACCGGCCTCGATAAGCGGATAGTCGGTTTCATCCACTTCGGGATGGCGCTGGGCCACATTCAGGGCAGTTTTGGCGACACGCCGGCAATGCCCGCCCAGATCCTCGTTGAACACCTCGATCAGGTTCGAAAACATTCGGATGGTTTGGAAATAATTTTTTTCAATGATTGCATACTTATTGCGCAGCTCCCGCTCCAGACCCACGATCCGTTCACCCGTCGCGATTCTCTCACGCAACTCATCGAAATCGAATGGTTTGGTAATGTAATCATCTATCCCGCCGCGCAGTCCGGTCACGATATCCTGGTTGGTATTCTTGGCGCTGACGATAATAAGGTATTGGTAGCCGGGCAGGTCGGCATTGCGGATGCGCTGGCATAGTTCGAGTCCATCGAGACCGGGCATGGCCCAGTCGGTTAAGACCAGATCTAGATCGGTGGAAGTGGCAATATCCCAGGCATCCAGACCGTTTTGGGCTGCATGGACCTGGTGGCCCCAGGACTGGATGTGTTTTTCCAGCAGCCTGAGCGTCACCAGGTCATCATCGGCTATGAGAATATTCATCGTTTGGGTCCAAAAACCTGCACGTTCGTGCCGTACGTTGATTAAAGGTGTCGTTTCATTAAGCTATATCGGCAGAACCTCCCATTCCTTTAGTCGGATAGGGGTGATTTATGCGCAAACTAAATGCTCGACCCCAAATGCAGATATATTTTGGCGAAAACGTAATTTTTACGAAGGTTTCTGTCCAAAGGGAAGTTGTGGACAGAATCTATGCGAAAGGGTTGTTGTTCGGGCAGAAGTATTCAAGCGACTGCCGTCCAACTGGATGTAGACCTGTCCGCATGCCGGGTGGCTGAGGCTTTTGCTGTTTGTACGTTAGCACGCTACTTCCGGGTTTCGGCCAAAATCGAAATCGCTATCGGGATCGAAATCGGTTACGCAAAGGTCTTGCGGGCCTCGATTTCGATATCGCTCCCGAACCCGATTTTGGGACTAAATTTTTACAACACCCGTAAGCAGGGTATAAGCGAAAGGTGCCGGGCACCTTGGGGGGGGGTCATGCCTGTAATCATTGGAACAGACTGATATACCAGTAAAAAATGGGTTTGCCGTAAAACAGATAGGTAACGGCTCCGAAGGCCAGGAAAGGGCCAAAGGGGATTTTGAGCCTGAAGTTGGTAAATCGGCCGGCCGCAATCAATACCAGGCCGGCCACCGTACCCGAGGCAGACCCGGCGAAGATCGTGAACAAAACGCCCTGCCAGCCGGTAAGGCCCCCGATCATGGCCAGCAGCTTGATGTCACCGCCTCCCATACCCATCTTGCCGGTCAGTAACAGGTAGCTTTTGGCCACCAGATAGAGGCTGCCGCCGCCGGCCAGGATACCGAGCAGAGACTGTTGCCAGGTCACCCAGTCCACGATGAATGAGGACAGAAAACAGATGACGATGCCGGGCAACGTGATTACGTCGAGTATCTTCTGGTGATCGATATCGATAAATGTCACCACCAGCATCGCGGCGATAAAAAGATAGGCGACCAAAGCTTCCCAAGAGTATCCGAATTTAAGCAGGACCGCCAGGGCGGCCATTCCGGAAAGCAGTTCCACGATGGGATAGCGCAGGGCGATGGGTGCCCGGCAGCTGCGGCATTTTCCGGCCAGCAAAAGGTAACTGATCACCGGGATGTTATCATACATCCGGATAGGTGTATTGCAGGTCGGGCAATGTGAAGCGGGAAAGACGATCGATTGTTCGGGATTGGGCAGCCGGTAGATGCAGACATTCAAAAAGCTGCCGATGCACAGTCCGGCCAGAACAGTAAAAACGTCCAGGGCATTTATCATCATAGCGCTTTGGTTCCGATTGGGGTATGGTTCGACTTTTCCGGTTAAAATATTAGTTTTATAGAAATAAATCAATATAGATGTTGTAAAAAGGAAAAGCGGTCTTATTTTTAGGGTTTGCAACAGGCATGGATATAACGGTTTCCCGGATTGGGGGGACCCTTCACTTTAATTTGTATCCTGATATACACCGCACCCGAAGACGCGGCGCCGCTGGGAGCGAAATAGAGTTTGGAGAAAAGATGGGCGAGACAGACAAAGACGATTTGATAAGCATTATCGATGACGATGACTTTGATGAAGACTTGCCGACATCCATGCCGTTGATGCCGGTCAGGGACGTGGTGATCTTCACGGATATGCTGATGCCGTTGTTTGTGGGACGCGACAAATCGATTAACGCTGTAGAATCCGCTGTTGAAAAGGACAGCATCATGATGCTGTCGACCCAGAAAGATCCCGGGATCGAAAACCCGACGCCGGATGACATTTATTCCGTCGGCACCGTCGGGCGTATTCTACGGATGCTCAAGCTCCCCGATGGCCGGGTCAAGGCGCTCGTCCAGGGCGTGGCCAAGGCTAAAATTACGAAGTATGTTCGCAAGCGCCCCCTCTACAAGGTTGATGTGGAAATCATCCTGGAAGAACCGGCTGCGAGTATCGATGTCGAGACCGAGGCCCTGATGCGCAACGTGCGGGAACAATCTGAGAAAATTTTGGCCCTCAGGGGCGAACTCACCAACGAGATCGGCACCATCCTCGAAAGTATCGAAGACCCCGGCAAACTGGCCGACTTGGTGGCCTCGAACCTGAAAATGCATATCGAGGATGCCCAGGCACTGCTGGAAACCTTGGACCCGCTGGACCGACTACGCAAAATAAACGACATCCTGTCCAAGGAAGTCGAACTCTCCTCGATGCAGGCCAAAATTCAATCCGATGTGCGCGACGAGATATCAAAGAGCCAGCGCGATTATTTTCTGCGCGAACAGGTGCGTGCCATTCATCGCGAATTGGGTGAGAGCGATGAGCGTGTTCAGGAAATCAAGGACTACCAATCCAAAATCAAAAAAGCCCGGATGCCGGTCAAGGTCCGCGAGGAAGCGGGCAAGCAACTAAAGCGACTGGAACAGATACATCCTGAATCGGCCGAATCTTCGGTTGTGCGGACCTATCTGGACTGGCTGGTGGAGCTGCCCTGGAGCAAATCTTCCAAAGGCGGCATCCATATTCAACGGGCCAAGGAAGTCCTGGACAAGGACCACTATGGGCTTGAGAAAATCAAGAACCGGATCCTTGAATATTTGAGTGTCAAAAAGCTCAACCCGAAAATGAAAGGGCCGATCCTCTGTTTTGTCGGCCCTCCCGGAGTGGGTAAGACCTCACTGGGCCAGGCCATTGCGCGGGCCATGAAGCGCAAATACGTCCGCATCTCGCTGGGCGGCATTCGGGACGAAGCGGAAATCCGCGGTCACCGGCGAACCTACATTGGGGCGCTGCCCGGCCGGATTATTCAGGGGTTGAAGCAAAGCGGCACCAATAACCCGATTTTCATGATGGACGAGATTGACAAACTCGGGGCCGATTTCAGGGGGGATCCCTCATCCGCTTTGCTGGAAGCCCTTGATCCCGAGCAAAATTCGGAATTCAGTGACCACTATCTCAACCTGCCGTTCGATTTGTCGGAAGTGATCTTTATCCTGACCGCAAACATGACCGATACGATTCCCTCGGCCTTGCTGGATCGCATGGAGGTAATTTCTCTTTCGGGCTACACCCAGGAAGAGAAGCAAAAGATTGCGACCACTTTTCTGATACCACGCCAGATTAAGGAAAACGGTCTGAAACCCAGAAATTTCGCCATCAGTCCGGGGGCGCTGCGCACGATTATCGACGAGTATACCCTCGAAGCGGGGCTTCGGAACCTGGAAAGAACCATCGGGCGGATCTGCCGCAAGATCGCCCGCAAGATTGCCGAGGGTAGAAAGGGAAAGTTTAACATTACCCGTCAGAATCTGCATAAATATTTGGGCCCCCCGGTTTTTATTCCGGAACTGGATAAAGAGGCCAGTCAGATCGGCCTGTCCACCGGTCTGGCCTGGACGCCTTCCGGAGGAGAGACCCTGTATATCGAGGCGGCCTTGATTGGGGGCAAGGGGGACCTGATCGTGACCGGACAACTCGGAGAGGTGATGCAGGAGTCCGCCCGGGCGGCCCTGAGCTATACCCGGGCCAATTTGAAAAAATTTAAGATTAAAGAAAGTCTGCTTGAAAACGTTGATATTCACATCCATGTACCGGCCGGAGCTACCCCTAAAGATGGTCCGTCAGCCGGTATTGCCATTGCAGCGGCGTTGATATCGGTACTGACCGACACGCCGGTCAATAAGGATGTGGCCATGACCGGGGAGATCACCTTGCGCGGTCGGGTTCTACCTATCGGCGGTTTGAAGGAAAAGACCCTGGGTGCGTTGCGGGCCGGTATTCGGACCGTGATCCTACCCGAGAAAAACAAGCGCGACCTGGTTAAAATTCCAGCCAATGTCAGGCGCAAGCTCCGTTTTGTCACCGTCAAGAATATGGATGAGGTGATTCCCCTGGCTCTGGAAATGGGTGAGCAGCGTGCCCGATCATCTAAAAAAAGAAAATGATAACAATAGATTGACGATCCTTGCCGTCGATACGGCCACCAGCACCTGCAGCGTGGCCCTGGCGGATCCCAGTGGCACCATCGCCGAGTTGAATTACTTCGGAAAACAGACCCATGCGAAGCATCTGGCCACCATGGTGGATCGCCTGCTGGCGCAGGCGGATATAACCCTCGCAGCGGTGGCGGCTTTCGCAGTGGATGCCGGGCCGGGTACCTTCACCGGGCTGCGCATCGGCATGGCAGCGGTCAAAGGTCTGGCCGCAGCAACGCGCAAACCGGCCGTGGGCGTATCCAGTCTGGATGCCCTAGCCAATCAGGTCACCGACGAGTCCGGACAGATCTGCTGCATGTTGGATGCCCGCCGCGGGGAAGTGTATGCCGCCCGCTATACTGTCCGGGATGGTGTGGTTGCGAAACTGACTCGGGAAGAGGTGTTGGCCCCGCAGTCGGCGGTTGCCGCGCATGACGGGCCTTGTCTGTATATCGGCAGCGGTGCGGTGGTGTACCGGGATATGATTGCGGATCAAGCTGGTAAAAACGCCCGGTTTGCTGCGGGAGATGAGAACCATATCAGGGCGGCGTCTATCGCCCGCCTGGGATTACAGAAACTCGCGGCCGGGGATACCGGTCGCGCGCTTGATCTGGTCCCCAACTATATTCGCCGTTCCGATGCTGAATACAATAAAATGCGGTAGCTATTGACATCCCCTAATCTTTTAAATATTTAAACAATCCGTCCGTCGCGGTTCAAAATGCCGGATGGATACAGGGAATGCAGCCATGGAAAATCCAATGCGATCAAAAGCCTTTGCGGTAGCCCGTCCGGGATTCATATTCCTGGGCGCAGCGTTCGTGTTGACTATAGCATTCGCCATAACCGGGATGGGGCTGCTTGCGTTTATAGGGGTTGTGACCATCGTTTTTATCACCTGGTTCTTCCGTAATCCGGAACGAACGGCACCGGATATAAAAGGTGCCGTGCTGGCCCCGGCGGACGGGAAGATCATCAAGGTGGAACCGGTGGCGAACACCCCGCATTACCCTGAAAAATGTAATAAAATCAGTATATTTATGTCGATTTTCAACGTGCATGTTAATCGGATTCCATTCAACGGCACGATAACCGGGATACGGTATAACCCCGGAAGATTTTTTTCGGCGAATTTGGACAAAGCATCATCGGACAATGAATACAACGCGGTCACGCTGACGGCCGACAGGGGTAAACGGATCTGTTTTGTACAGATTGCCGGACTGATAGCCCGGCGCATCATTTGCGACCTCAAACCCGGCGAGCGGGTTGCCAAAGGGGACCGCTTCGGTATGATATGCTTCGGCTCGCGGCTGGATATCTACCTGCCCGAACGAACCCGGGTTCAGGTGGAGAACGGCCAGAAAGTCAGGGCCGGCACAACTGTACTCGGCATGATCGACTGAAAAGTTTGCCGGGGACGCTAAAATACGAAATCTATTGCCGGAGCAGGTTTTGATTGGCTGCTCCGTTGCTGTTTCTTGATGTTCTTACCAAGAAGTCAGTTGGAAGGAGAGTAAAGGGATTGGAAAGGACGCCAATTACCAAACAGGGGTATGCAAACCTCAAAAAAGAACTGGATCGCCTGAAAACGGTCGAGCGCCCTGAAAATATCAAGGCCATTGAGGAAGCCCGCGCCCATGGCGACTTGTCGGAAAATGCGGAGTTTGAAGCGGCCAAAGATCGCCAGGGATTTATCGAAGGCCGCATAAACGAGCTGACCTACAAGATTTCCAGTGCGGATGTCATCGACCCGAATGCCTTGCCCACAGACAAAGTTGTATTTGCCAGTCGTGTGGTGCTGGAAAATATTGACACGGAGGAGAGTGTCGAGTATCAGATAGTCGGCCCAGACGAATCGGACATCGAAAAAGGAATGATATCCGTTACATCACCACTGGGGAAGGCCATGCTGGGCAAAAAGCCGGGCGATGAAATTACCGTGCAGGCCCCCGGGGGAAAAAGAAATTACGAACTAATTGAAATTCTGTAATAAATAACATAAAAAAAGTTTAAAAATTCGAAGGTTCAGAGGTTGCGGGTTTTTAAGCTGGAACCGTGAACGGGAAACCTTGAACCTATCCATAAGGAGGACGCCCATGGCGCGAGTTACAGTTGAAGATTGCCTGAAAAAGATACCCAACCGGTTTATGCTGGTCAATATGGTATCCAAACGAGTACGCCAGATCCGCGAAGGATCGGATTATCTGGTAAACTCACCGAAAAACGAAGACATTGTCGTGTCACTGCGTGAAATTGCCGCCGGAAAAGTGACTGTTCAGCTGCCAGAGGAAGAAGATCAACCTTCAGAAGAATAGAGCGTTCGTCTATAAGGCGATCAACAGCGGTGTCGGCAAAGCCATCCACACCTATGACATGATTGCCGCTGGGGAAAAACTGGCAGTCGGTTTGTCGGGCGGCAAGGACAGCCTGGCGCTTTGCTGGATACTGAAAAACCGGCTCAAACATATCCCGGTGGAATACGATCTCACCGCCATCTACATTGATCCCGGTTTTGAAAACGGGTATGCAGACCAGTTGGCCGCGCACTGTGAAGATCTCGATATTGAGCTGATTGTCGAGCACACGGATCACGGTCTGGTAGCCCACAGTGCGGTGAACCGGGAGAATCCCTGTTTTTTATGTTCGCGGCTGCGACGCAAGCGGTTGTTTGAGCTGGCCGAGAGTATCGGGGCCCGCAAACTGGCCCTGGGACATCACAAGGATGACATCATTGAGACCCTGTTTCTCAATATGTTTTATGCGGGTGAAATCAGCACCATGGCGCCCCGACAAGAATTTTTCAAGGGGGCCATGACCATCATTCGGCCCCTGGCTTTTCTGGACGAGGATAAAATTCGTAACTTTTCGGAATTGATGGAGTTTCCGGTGTTTGAAAGTGCCTGTCCCTCGGCCAAACAGTCCAAGCGACACGCCGTCAAGGAAATGCTGAGGGAACTTTACCGCACCAACCGGAAAATCAGGGGCAATATCTTCAGGGCCTTGCACCATGTAAAACTGGATTACCTTCTTTGAGGTATTCAAAGCCATTCTTTAAAAGTATCCGATTCCCATGAAAGACACACAGAACCAGAGGGATTATCGCAATATTCCCATCGACAAGGTAGGCATCAAGAACCTGCGCTTTCCCATTACAGTCCTTGACCGGAAAAACATGGTTCAAAACACGGTTGCCACCATCAATATGTATGTGGATTTGCCCCATGAGTACAAAGGCACCCACATGAGCCGTTTCGTTGAGATCCTGCACCTGCTGCGCCCGGAAATATCGCTGCAGGGTATAGCCGATGTGCTCGCTCAGATGAAAAAACACCTCAATGCGGCCTCGGCGCATATCGAAGTTTCCTTTCCCTATTTTATCGAAAAAGCCGCCCCCATGTCCAAAGCACCGGGATTGATGGATTACACCTGCCGGATATCCGGTTCCAGCGGTCCCGACCACAAGGTCGATTTGGTCTCCGAGGTGGTGGTGCCCATCTCTTCGGTTTGTCCCTGCTCGAAGGAAATCAGTGATGCCGGGGCCCACAATCAGAGGGGCGAGGTGCACCTGAGCACCCGTTTTAAGAAATTCATCTGGATGGAGGACATGATCGAGCTGGTTGAATCGACTGCTTCCTGCGAGGTATTTTCCGTCCTCAAACGGGTGGACGAGAAGTGTGTCACGGAAAAGGGATACGAAAACCCGAAGTTTGTTGAAGATGTCGTCCGCGACATTGCCGAGAAATTAAATCAGGACGATAACATCACCTGGTTCTCGGTCAGTGCCGAGAATTTTGAATCCATCCACAACCACAGCGCCTATGCCCACATCATGAGTTCTAAGGGAAATGATTTTCCATTAGATAGTCCTCAAGCGCCCGTTTGACGCGTACCGCCGATCCTGCCGGCGAATTCATGATGATGGCGAAGCGGTAGTGTCCACCGGCGGGTCGTCGGAGGTAGCCGACCCGCGAACTGACCCCGGAAAGCGTCCCCGTTTTGAAATATTCAGCCCCTTGTCTGCGCAGCAGGGTGCGATAGGGCTCAAATTCCGTCAGCACCTGCAGCAGTGACCGGGCGGTCAGACGATTTCTGCGTGAAATACCCGACCCCTCCACAATGGTAAAATCGGTCAGCCCCAACGTTTGCCGGCCATAGGTACTCAGGAGACGAGCGGCCTTTTCCAGCGTGCCGGGGGCACCGTATCGGGCTGCTCCGGCCGCAATCACCAGCTGATTGGCAATGAAATTATTGGAAAAGGCCATCATTTTCTGAATCAGATCGGTCAGTACCAGGGGTGAACGATAGACCAGCAAGCGGTCGTCGGTGGCCGGATTCACCGATCGTAGCCCGAGGCTTTCATTTGCCAACCCTTCACCACCGGTTAAAAAATAAGCCACCAGATGGGCAGCATAAAGCGCAATGGCCTCGTTGTCGTGAGACAGGACGATCCGGTCAGCGTGTCTATTGCTGTTGCGGCGAATCAACTTTTCCGCGAAGGGGAGCAGCGGAGTCTGCGGTTCCGCGCTGCGTATAGATCCGTTCACGATCCGGTAATCGACTGTATTGAAATTGACACAGAAAGCGCCGACCGGTGCATCGTAGGGTTGGATCGAAGGCGTGGTGCCGGGAATGATAATTGGCTTTGTGAAATAGGTGTCGTCCACATACAGGCGTTGAATCTGCAGGTCGCGCTGCCGCGCGGCCCTGCGAACGGCAGCGACCATATCCGTAACGATTTCCGATATCAGCAGGGGGTCCCCGAAGCCTTTGATGGTGACGGCATTTTGCGGCCCGGCATACAGGTGCGTCTCGAACCTGTAATCCTGTCCCAGAATATCCATCACAGCCAGAGCACTCACCAGCTTGAGCGTTGACGCGGGTATGAGCTTTCTATTCGCATTTTTATGTAATAACAAGGAGTTGTCTGGACCGGCCAGGATGAGGGCATCTTGCGGTCCAATGAGCCGTAACACCTGGTCTTCCCCGGACGCCTGCAGGTCGGTGGGCAAGCAACTCAGGACCAGCGCCGTGAACACAAGCAGGCTACCGGTGATGCAACTGCATAATTTGGCCAGATCCAGATTCGGTAGTAAGCAGCTGCTCATCTTGAAGATCTCTCACCAGGGCGCATTACAGGATGTTATTTATCCCGGCTGTCGATAATAATTGTCACCGGGCCGTCGTTTTCGATCGATACCGCCATACGGGCCCCGAAACGGCCGGTTTCCACTGGGATTTGGCGGGCTTGCACCTGCTGAATGAAATAGGTGTATAATTCATTGGCAGTTTCCGGTCCGGCCGCCCTGACAAAAGAGGGACGCCGCCCTTTACGGCAGTCGGCGAGCAGGGTAAATTGAGAGATAACCAGCATGCTGCCGTCGATATCACCGATGGACAGGTTCATCTTCCCACCGGTATCCTCAAACACGCGCAGATTGGATATCTTTTCAGCCAGATACTCGGCATCTGCCTTTTCGTCACCAGCGGCCACCCCCAGCAACACCACAAAACCCTGCCGGATAGCTCCGGTGGTTTTTCCATCGATGGAAACGTTTCCGCGGCTGACCCGTTGTATAACGGCTTTCACCAGACAACTCCTTCCCATAATTGGACATCATGACCGGGGGCTGTTAGCTGTCAGCCATTCGCGTTTAGCTGAAATGCAAAAATGGATCGCTATTTGCCAAGCGCCAACTGCTAAAAGCTATATCCCGAGGACTTCCTACAGTCTAAAGGCCTATAGCCTATCAACCTGAATCCGGCCACGCGACCACGGCACGTTTGGTTGCACACCCCTTGCGGGCAATCCGGAGCCCGGTCCTCGGGTCGGGATTCTTTACGATTTCCTGGTTTTCAAGGCGTCCAGGCCGGCAAAGGCGTCATTGAACGGTCCGGCCGGCCCGGGTTTCGTTTTGCGCGCGGTTGAGCCGGGCCGGGAACGGGTTTTGAGTTTCCGTTTTTTCCGAGACGGCGCTGTCTTTTGAACTTTCATGGATAGCGAAATACGTGATCGCGCGGGATCCACCCCCAGGACCGTAACATTGACGATTTGTTGGACCTTGACCACTTCCGCCGGATCTTTCACAAAATAATCAGCCATTTGACTGATGTGCACCAGACCGTCCTGGTGCACCCCGATGTCGACAAAGGCACCGAAGGCGGTCACATTGGTGACGATCCCCGGCAGACGCATGCCCGTCTCGAGATCGTCAAGTGTATCAATTCCTTCGGTAAAAGCAAATAGTTCAAACTTCTGGCGCGGGTCACGGCCCGGTTTTTCCAACTCGGCCAGGATATCCTTGAGAGTCGGCATGCCGATATCAGGCGTTATGTAGCGCCGGATGTCGAGTGATTTGCGCAGGTGCGCAGCGTTCATCAACGCCGCCGGCGTGCAGCCCAGGTCGCCTGCCATCCGGTCTACGATGGGGTAGCTCTCCGGATGAACGGCGCTGGCATCCAGCGGGTTGCGGCCATCCTGAATCCTTAAAAAACCGGCGGCCTGCTGAAAGGCCTTCGGACCCAGGCGGGGCACCTCGCGTAGGTTGGTCTTATCGCGAAATGGTCCGTTTTCATTTCGAAAAGCGACGATATTGCGGGCTATCTGCGGACCGATGCCGGACACGTAGGTTAGCAGCTGCACACTGGCTCGATTCACATCGACACCGACGGCGTTGACGCAGCTCGCCACGGTTTCATCAAGGGCTTGTTTGAGGGCGTTCTGGTCCACGTCATGCTGATATTGCCCAACTCCGATAGACTTGGGATCGATCTTGACCAGCTCCGCCAAGGGATCCATCAAGCGTCGGGCAATGGATATCGCTCCCCGGACAGTCAGGTCGAGATCCGGGAATTCAGCTCGGGCGGCATCCGAAGCCGAATAGATGGACGCACCGCTTTCATTTACCATGATGATGGGGATGGACGTTTCCCAGGCAAGGTTTCTTAAAAAGGCTTCGGTCTCTTTCCCCGCTGTCCCGTTGCCGACTGCTAAAGCTTCGATGGTAAAACGGGAGCACAGCAGGGGTATCTGCCGGGCGGCATCTGAGGCTTTATTGGCTGAGGTATGGGGATAGACTGTTTCGTGATGCAGAAGTTGTCCCTGTCGATCAAGGCAGACCAGTTTGCAGCCGGTACGGAAACCCGGATCCAGCCCCATCACGCGCTTGGCCCCCAGGGGTGCCGCCAGCAGCAGCTGGCGCAGGTTATCGGTAAAGACCCGGATTGCTTTCCGGTCGGCCGCCTCCTTGGTGGCCAAGCGGATTTCGGTCTCCATCGATCGACCCAGCAGACGGCGATAGCTATCGGTAACTGCCATCAGCACCTGGTCGGACGCGGCATTTTGGCCGGTCACAAAAAGGTCGGCCAGCAGGGCCAGAGCCTCGGATTCGGGCGGGGCAACCGTGACATTCAATACCTCTTCTTTTTCCCCCCGGCGCATGGCCAGGATGCGGTGCGACGGTGCTTGCGCAACCGGCTCGCGGTAGTCGAAATAGTCCCGGTATTTGACGCCGGTTTCCGCCTGCCCTTTGGCCACCGTGGAGATAAACTGACCGCGGGCGTTGTACAAGGCGCGCAACTGCTCACGGGCCCGGGGGTCCTCATTGACCATTTCGGCAATAATATCCCGGGCCCCGGCCAGGGCATCCTCAAACGATGCCACACCTTGTTCCGGCTCTAAAAAGTCGGCTGCCGCCAGGCCGGGATCGACGTCCGTCTGCTGCAGCAATACATCCGCCAGGGGTACCAGCCCTTTTTCCCTGGCCTGGCTTGCCCGGGTGCGCCGTTTGGGTCGGAAAGGCAGATAGATATCCTCAACCTGGACCATGGACTCGGCCTTCAGGACTTGCTGTTCCCGCTCGGCCGTCAGGTGACCATTTTGGTCCAGAGATTTCAATATGGCCTGCTTGCGGGCATCCAGTTCCGCCAATGACTTGAGACGGTCACGTATGGCGGTCAGGGCCACTTCATCCAGGCTCCCGGTAGCCTCCTTGCGATAGCGAGCGATAAAAGGAATCGTTGCGCCTTCGTCCAGCAACCCGGCTACCTTACCCACCTGGCCGCTATTCAAGTTTAATTGATCCGCTACGATTCCAAGGTGTTCCTGGGACATACCAATATCTCCTTCTGGTAATTCTGATTGCTTTATCGGTATCTTAGCCGATGTTCCCCGAAATGGTGCCGGGCATGATTATGCCAGGAATAGATAACACGCAAGCAAGGCTTTGGAGACCGACCAACCGACGCCGGGCGGCAATCTCAGGTAGGCAGGTGTTTCGCTACTTGTTGATGGATGCAGTGATAGATCTCTTCATCGGAACCGAAAATGTCGACTACGGCTTTGTGATCGATCAAAGTCTCAATGACATAGGCGGTCACGTAGAGGCTGATGACGTTCGGGTGGGGCACCAGGGCCCTGAAAGGGGCATTTTTATAATCGATATCGAAGTCATCCGCATGGGAGAGGGTTTCTAGGCAACTGGTGATTTGCTCTTCAAGGGCGTTTTTACTCGTAGTTTCAACAAGTTCGCTTTCCACCAGTTTTGAGCTGATATTGTTGGCCAGCGGCTCCAGGCAATCGCGAATACCACCCAAGGCCTTGCGGCGGGCATACTCCTTCTGGGATTCAATTTTGGACAGTATTCTTGATTCGCGGGAACTCGGTCTGAATACTTTTGCCATGATGGTAATCCTCTCAATAGAAACGGCCACATGTAAATGGTTTGGGTGCCATAATAAAAGCAAGTGTTACGTATTGCAAGCAAAATATGAATCTAGGGATGAAAAGAGAAACTGTATGTTGTATTCACTTGACTGTCAAGCACAATATATTGTATGCATATGCCAACCTCAATTTACAGGCGGTCACACCGGCAGGCATCCATGCACAGACGACAATTCTTTATGCGGTTGGCGACCTCGTTGGCAACGGGATTGGCGGTCACGGGTTCCTGGTCGGCGACTGCCCGTGCGGCTGCCAGGCTGGGCGGAGATAGGCCCAAAACGATAAGAATTGCTATCATTATTGATGATATCGGTTTTAGCCGGACCCGTGCGCATCGCTTTCTACCCCTTGATATCCCGATTACTTTTTCAATTTTACCCCATGTCAACCATGCACGGGAACTCGCCGAATCGCTGCATACCGCCGGGCATGAAATCATGTTGCATCAACCCATGGAACCGGTCGATAGAAGGTCCAATCCCGGCCCCGGAGCCCTTTATACGGCCTATCCGCGACAGGCAATTGTAACTGAGATTGAACGGAACATTGATGCAGTTCCACATGTGACCGGCGTAAACAATCACATGGGCTCGAAATTCACCGCCGATCCCGCCAAGATGGAGCAGGCCCTGGGAGTGGTTAAATCAAGATCCCTGTTTTTCGTTGACAGCCTGACCACCCCTCGTTCGGCAGGTTTTGCAACGGCCAGCCGGCTTGGCATCGCAGCCGTACGAAGAAACATTTTCCTGGATAACTGCCTGACAACACAAAGCATCCTTTTACAATTGGCCAGATTGCAGCGTCGGGCTCTGCAAACCGGCAAAGCCATAGCCATCGGCCATCCCCACCCGGAAACGGTAGCTGCCCTGCGGATTTTCGACCGAAAGCTGAAAAAAGAGGGCGTGCAGTTCGTTCCCATCTCCGATTTGTTATAGTGTTGCGTTTCACAAATAGGGTTAAAAAAATTGACCGTTCAATCTCAGATTCAGGGGATAAACTAAATTCGAAATACGAAGCACGAATTTCGAAACAAATCTTAAATTAAAATGTCTAAATGACCAAAACAGAAACTTGGTAGCTATAACAGTAGGTGTTGTTTGAATTTTTTGGTCATTCTGATTTGCTTTATTGTTTCGAATTTCGATATTCGGATTTCGAATTTTTAAGGAGCTCAAAATCGCCATTGCGGTAGTATTATTCTATAAAAAATCTATAGGGTACAACACTAGCCACCTGCAACATGCCGAAATCCGGCTCTACGCCATATACTGAATAACGGCTTGGATCGTCTTTTTCCCCCGCCAGCGATTCCAGCGCAGGGCAAATACTGCCAGGCGGGTATTTTCAGGGACCCGGGTGGTGTTGAAGTAGATTGCTTCCAGGGAATGTTGAACGTTGTCGGCTTGCTGGGAGAGCGTCAAGCGGGTATGGTGCCGGCCGACTGTTTTTTGGGCGGTTACCCGTACATTGCGGACCAAAAAAAGCGGTTCCGGATTCCCTTGCCCAAAAGGCGTCAAAGGCGCCAGCAACGCCATCAGGCCGGGTTGAATCTGGAATAGATGCAACTCGCAATCTACCCGGATGCGCTCAGGCGGTATACCCGGAGCGATCTGTTTCTCAACCGCTGCTTGAAAAAGTTTCTTAAATTTATTGATATTACTTTTTGTTACCGTGATGCCTGCTGCAGTAGAGTGGCCCCCGTAGCGCTCTAAGACGGGGGCGCAATCATTCAGGCAACTGATCATATCAACGCCGGGAATACCGCGGCCGGAGCCCTTGCCGGTCTCACCGGACAGGCTGATCAGGAAAACCGGGCGATGGTACTGCCGGGCAAGTCGGGCGGCGGCAATGCCGGTTATACCGGGATGCCAGGCCTCATCGGCCAGGACGATGGCCGGTCGACTTTTCAAGTCCGGTGATTGGGTCAGTCTGTCTTCGATCGCCCGGCAGGTGGCTTGCTCAATTTCTCGCCGTCTGGTGTTCAGCCGATCCAGTGATTGGGCCAGGCGAGTGGCGGCAGCGTTGTCCCGGGCTCTGAGGAGCTCCACGGCCTCCGATGCATGGTTGAGACGTCCGGCCGCATTCAGGCGCGGTGCCAGGCGATAAGCGATGTCCTCGCTGTCAATATAGCCATTTTGAATGTGACTGGCTTCGATGAGGTGATTGAGCCCGGGGCGCGCACCGCTGTTGATGATTTCCAAGCCGACGGATGTCAAAACACGGTTTTCGGCGACCAGGGGAACCATATCGGCAACTGTACCCAACGCTACTAAATCACAGCATTTTTTCAGGTTCGGCTCCGGCTGTGAGCCAAAGTGCTGTCGCTCTCGCAATTCTTTGCGCAGCGCGATGATCAGGTAGAAAACAACCCCGACGCCGGACAGACTTTCCAGACCGGAAGGACAGTCCGGCCGGTTGGGATTGATCACCGCTACGGCATTGGGCAGGGGCTCGGTAACCGCATGGTGGTCCGTGACGATAACGTCAATGTCCGCTTCGGCAGCCGCCGCGACGGCTTTGCGGCTGGAGACCCCGCAGTCCACGGTAATAATCAGGCCCGTGTCCGGGGCCACGGCGCCCTGCCGGAGGTGACCGGGATTCAGACTGTAACCCTCGTTAACCCGATGGGGAATGTAATAGGAGACCTTGGCACCGACTTCCTCAAGAAACTCCGTCAGCAGGCAGGTGGCCGTCACCCCATCGACGTCATAATCTCCAAATACAAGAATGTTTTCCCTATTTTTAATTGCCTCACTGATGCGGTGAACTGCAGCGGCTATGTCGTTAAGGTCATGCGGAGCTCTCAGGTTGCCCAGAGACGGCTGCAAGAAGTCGATGGCTGACCGGTGATCCATGATATTCCGATTTACCAGGAGCGTGCTCAGAATGGGGTGGCACTGCAGCGCGTTGGTGAGTTTTTCAACATTACGGCGGTCGGGGTTCAGAATATCAAGATTGCGCTCCATGCAGGGCATATACCCCATCGAAGCCGCTTCCACAATGGAAAAGGGGCTGTCTTGAAAAAGCCGAGTTATCGGTTGAAAACGACGCCGATATGATTATAATACGCCCACGTGTTTGCCGATTCAGGGCCTAACGAGCGGAGTGCGATGAAGTCAGAAGAGCGACACTTCAGGGTGGACAAACAGCAGATCGGTTACCTCCGGTTTATACTGGAAGGGTATGAGGGCATCGCCTCGCTTACGACGGTCGATCCGGTGATGGGACAGATCCTCCTGAGGGTTCCGCCCGGTTGTGAGGGAGAGGTCGATATGCTGCTGGCCGATTTAGCCCAAGAGGTCTATCTGGAACCTGTTACTCGAACCTGAAAAGAAAAGGGTCATAGATAGGGAAGTTTGAAGCAACTCATTGAAATGTCATTAAATAAGTTACATATCCAGACTATCGGATGTCAGATGAATGTCTATGACTCCGATAAAATTGCCCAGGGCCTGGATCCCCTGGGCTACCGCCTAACGGATTCGCCGGACAAGGCGGACCTGATTATCGTCAACACCTGCGCCATCCGGGAAAAAGCGGTTCAAAAGGTTTTTAGTTATCTGGGACGTGTTGCCGGTCTCAAACAGGCGCGGCCCAACCTGATCATCGGCGTGGGCGGCTGCGTGGCCCAGCAGGAAGGCGAGCGGGTCCTGAAAAGAGCCCCCTATGTCGATCTGGTTTTCGGGACCCATGCCATTGGACGCCTGCCTTCCCTGGTGGACAGAATCGAAAAAAAGCGGCAGCGGGTGGTCGATGTGGAAATGGGCACCCGTATCGAAGAGTCTGATGGGGCAGTGGTTCCGCGGGGTGAAACCGAGGTATCCCGCTTTGTTACCATCATGCACGGCTGTGACAACTACTGTACCTATTGCGTGGTGCCGTATGTGCGCGGGCGGGAAAGCAGCCGTTGGCCGGACCATATTCTGGCCGAAATCCAGGATCTGGTGGACAACGGTGTCCGGGAAGTCACGCTCCTGGGCCAAAATGTAAACAGTTACGGCCAGAAAGAGGGGCTGCCGGATTTTACCGCTTTATTAGAGAAAATTAATGATATAGATGGCTTGAAAAGGATCCGGTTTACCACTTCGCATCCCAAGGATCTGTCGGGAAATCTCATCGGGGCTTTTGGCCGCCTGGATAAGCTGTGCCACCATATCCATCTTCCGGTTCAGTCTGGAGCAGACACGATCCTGAAAAGAATGAACCGGAACTAGACAAGCGCCCAGTATCTTGATAAAATAAACCAACTGCGCACGATTTGTCCCGATATAGCCATAACTTCGGATATCATCGTTGGTTTTCCGGGAGAGACCGAGCAAGATTTTGCCGCTACGCTCGACCTGATTGAAACCGTTGGATACGATGGACTGTTCGCATTCAAGTATTCCGACCGGCCCAATGCCCCCGCAACGCAGTTTTCAGAGAAGGTTGCTGAGCGCGACATGGACGAGCGGCTTCAAAAGGTTCTTGAATTACAGGAAACCATCACGCTTGCAAAGAATCGTTCCCTGGTCGGCCAAATCCAGGAGGTGCTGGTAGAGTCGTACCGGCTGAAACCCGCAGGTGGAAATGGTGGGGTTGGGTCCGGACAATGGACCGGTCGGACATCTACCAATAAAATTGTGCATATGCCTGCCGGTGAAGCTCCACCGGGGCAGGCTGGCGATATCGATCCGGGATTGTTGATCCCGGTCTTGATTAAAAAAGCGTTTGCCCACTCTTTGTGGGGCTTGCCGGATGGCTCAGGCGCCCGAACGGTTAGTGGACCGAAAGGAGAAAGCTCCCATGCTGCATAAAATGAGCATTGCAGGGATAGCCATGGATCCGGCTTCCAACACACCGATTATTCTACTTAAATCAGAAGATGATGATCAGGTGGTTCCCATCTGGATAGGCCTATTAGAGGCCACATCGATTGCGTCGGCCATGAAAAATATCAAGTTTGACCGACCCATGACCCACGACCTGTTTAAAAATTTTGCCGAAAGAATGAATATCGGCGTCTCCAGGATCGAAGTTTCGGACATCAAGGACAATACGTATTACGCCCTCATTCATTTTACCTCGCCGGAAGGCAATTTCACCATGGACGCCCGCCCGAGCGATGCCATTGCCATCGCCCTGCGCTACGATGCCCCCGTATTCGTCGACGACAAGGTGATCGCCAAGTCGCAGGACACGGCTCCCGACGCGGAGCTGGGAGATGAGAGTGAAGAAGGGAAAAAGTGGGCGGACTACCTAAAGAATCTTTCCCCGGATGATTTCGGCAAATATAAAGTATAAGGATCTACAAGCCTTCGTGGAGTTAGCTCAGCGGCAGGACCGTTCGGAATTGAAATCGCTATCGGGATCGGGATTCGAAAACAATGCCGGCGCCAAACATGAACATGATTCCGGCCCGAGAGGACTTCTCAATAGGTAAACTTCCCATTTTCATAAATGGTAACGCGCTTACCGGTATTTAAGTGGGCAACAACCTGTTTTTTCTCTGTATTTACCAAGTCCCAATGCAAAGCCGAATCATTGAAGCCCAATTTTTCTTTTAATGTCTTCGTCAGTTTGGCGGCTTCACCGGCAAATGTGTCGGAATAAGATGACCCCAGGGCTACATGACAGTTGCCTTGAGCACCCCCGTAATTCTCATCAAACAGCGTATTGGCCATAAAACGGCTTATTTTGGAAAAGCGCTTGTCAGTGAGTGAAAACTCGCCGATCTGACCCGCCCCTTTGTCCATGGACAGTTGCTTTTTCACAAAATCACGTCCTTTTTCCGCACGAATGCCGGCAACTTTACCCTTTTGAAACTCCAAGCGCACCCCCTTGACATAATTCCCACTTCTAAAAGAGGGTTGGTCGGCATAATATACACCACGGGTACCGCGCCAATCGGGCGATACAAACAGTTCAAAACTGGGGATGTTATGACCGGACACACCGATCCAGCGGCGCTGCTGACCGGGAGTGATTTCGAGGTCAATATGCTTGGACATGACATGATAATGCTTGACATCCATGCGACTCAGCCAGCGCTTGAGGCGCCCGGCATCCTTGAAGATTTGATTCCACTTGGCTATCGGATCGGTTTTATTTAGAAAACAGGCAGAAATGATCTGCTGGCAATAGGCTTTCTGGGATAGTTTTGCATGCCGGGCCAGTTCCCGGGTGGGGAAGGTACACAATGTCCAGCTGAATTGGCCGGCCTCGTCGCGCCGGGTGAGAATGTCGCGCAGGTACTTGCGGGATACGGCGAATTTCCCAATTTTAGCCGGATCGATGTCACCCAGGTGCGTAATGGATTCCGGGGCATGCAGGTAGATACTGCCATTGAGGTTTTCGTAAAGCTCCCGGTCACCCGGCGGCTTAAACACCAGCTGCCGGGCATTGGAACGCTTGAAAAAGCTCTTTTCCATACCGGGACTGGGGTCCAAGCGCTGCAGCGGGTTCAGACCCATGTCCAGGAGGCGATCATAGAGGGCCTCGGCCAGCACGAGAGCGGGATGGTGGTATCGAATCAGGACAGTTTCATTCTTCTTGATGCGGCCTTTGCGGGAGATTTTGAGGCCCCACAGCAATACGTCGGCGTAGCGGTCTATCTGAGTTTTCGTAAACATTCGGTCCTCCCTAGAAGGCGCTTATTTTTGAATTAGACCATAGAGTTGTGTCTCTTAAGTTTTTCGTATAAGGACGCTGCTGGAAAAATGTTCAAGAGTGCAGAAAAACCGATATTCGAATTTCATAATTAGTTAGGTTCACAAAATCGATATCAAGCGGTCCATACACATTTATCTTGTCTCTGGGATTCACACTAGTGGGAATGCTCCTCATCCTTTAGAAACAAACGGTGATATTCCGATTCATTCAGATGGTTCTTCATGATGCGGGTCAGCAGGTTAAAACACGTCTCGATTTCCTCAGCGCTCATGCGTTTGACCAGCTGCGAGACCAACGTGTCGTCCGAGAACTTCTGCAGATAATAAATCAGTGTGTTTTCATCTGTTTCACGGTCGGCGCCAAATCCCACCAGGCCACCGTAATTTTCAACAAAATCATGGGAGTGTTTCGCCATGGGGTCCTCTCAATTTATCAGTTATGTTCCTTTGACTTTTCAAATTCGATGTCGGGCCACTGCTTCATTTCGTAGTCGAGATTCCATTCGCTGCGTGCCAGAAACGCCAGGTGCCCCTGGGCATCGGTCGCCAGGTTGTTTCCGCAGGCCTTTTCAAAGGCGGCCAATAGCTTGGGATCTTGACAATTAACCCACCGAGCGACTTTCAGATCAACACCTTCATAACCGGCATCCACCCCGTATTCATCCTGCAACCTGGCCATGGTGATGTCAAACTGTAAAACGCCCACCGCGCCGAGAATGTAGGCATTGCTGCTGCGCGGGCGGAACACCTGGATGGCACCTTCTTCGGCCAATTGGGTGAGACCCTTTTGTAACTGTTTGGTTTTCATGGGATTGTTAAGTATGACTCGCCGAAAGTGCTCCGGGGCGAAACTGGGAACACCCGTAAATTTCAACGTCTCTTTTTCGCTGAACGTATCGCCGATCTTAATGGTGCCGCGGTTGTGGAGCCCGATGATATCACCCGGAAAGGCCTCCTCCACATGCGCACGGTCCTGGGCCATGAAGACCGTGGCGTTGGACAGGTTGATGGTTTTCCCGATCCGGTGGTGGACAACCTTCATGCCCCGGGTAAATTTCCCGGAACATATTCTCAAAAAGGCGATGCGATCCCGATGGGCTGGATCCATATTTGCCTGAATTTTAAAGACAAATCCAGAAAATGGCGCTTCGTATGGAGAGACAGGACGACTGACCGCAGTCCGGTTGCCGGGAGGAGGTGCTATTTTGACAAAGGCCTCCAGCAATTCCTTGACCCCGAAGTTGTTTACGGCGCTGCCGAAAAAGACCGGTGTCTGGCTGGCCCGGCGGTAATCATCCAGATCAAATGGGTTGGCGGCACCTTCCAACAACTCGATTTCCTCCCGGAACTCATCGGCCTGCTCTCCGGCCAGTTGCGCAAAGCGCTCATCGGCCAGGTCCGCAATCATGATTTCTTCCGCGTGTCGCTTTTCCTGGCCCGGTATGAAGAGCTTCAGTCTCTTGTCATACAGGCTGTAAACCCCCTTGAACAGTTTTCCGGCACCGATGGGCCAGGAGAGGGGTGCACACTCGATCTGCAGGCGATCTTCTATCTCGCTCAGCAGGTCCAACGGTGGCCGGCCGTCCCGATCGAGCTTGTTAATGAAGGTAATGATCGGGGTATTGCGCATCCGGCAGATCTCCATCAATTTTTCCGTCTGTGGTTCGACCCCCTTGGCACTGTCGATAACCATCAGGGCGCTGTCCACCGCGGTCAGCACCCGATAGGTATCCTCAGAGAAATCTTGATGGCCGGGCGTGTCCAGCAGGTTGACGGCATATCCCTGGTAATTGAATTTCATGACCGAGGTCGTGACCGAAATACCCCTTTCTTTTTCGACGGCCATCCAATCACTGGTGGCATGGCGGGCAGCCTTGCGGGCTTTGACGGCACCGGCCAATTGAATGGCGCCGCCATATAAAAGCAATTTTTCCGTGAGCGTGGTCTTCCCGGCGTCGGGGTGGCTGATGATGCCGAAGGTCCGCCGCTGGTCTACTTCTTTCTGGTTAAAATCAATCATGGTCTGCTTCGTTATTTCCCGTTCGATCAGATCTATTATGCGCCTGGTCCCTATCTGGATGATATCATCGCAATCGGGATCAAAATCGATAGCCTGATGATAAGGTTCGCAGATCAGATTGCGATCCCGATTTCGATAGCGATACAAAGAAATTTGACTATGAGCAACGCGCATGGGTCCGGTGATGATCCGAGGTAGCGTCAATAATCTTTCGCACTTTTGATTCGGTGGCCACTCAGTTAAGCTGCGAGTTCTTCTTTTTTTAATTCCGTTAACAAGTTCATATTCAAGTAACGACGTGTTCCCCAGCGGGTT